>Ga0307510_10000799_pt1 | contig 32627 bp, 27 predicted proteins | sample 12_EM_MG_FD_207224 | JGI IMG/M metagenome (GOLD analysis project Ga0307510, IMG submission 207224) | Populus trichocarpa ectomycorrhiza microbial communities from riparian zone in the Pacific Northwest, United States - 12_EM | ecosystem: Host-associated > Plants > Roots > Unclassified | place... | reverse complement strand
CGAGCCTGAATCCAAATCTGTTTGCGGTAATAAAGGAAGGTGTGGGTGAGTGTGGCGGTGATCGACGCAAATGAGAGTCCATATGCGATGGCGAAGGAGGCAGAGAGGAACAGAGGACTGTAAGCCTCGTAAGCCTCGAGGTTGAACGACGAGTCGTCGTTGATGATTCGGGAGACGTTGTATGTCTTGCCGGTGTTATCGAAGGAGTGTGAGGACACCAAAGGAAGGTGAGAGGAGTACCAGACGTTCGTGTACTGCGATGAAATAGTAAGAAAGCGGGAACGGAGAAAAGACAAGAACGCCTCACGTAACAAATGGGAGCGATGATCCAGTAGAAAACGACGATGGTGAAGCCAACGTTAGCTGCGGCCCACCAAGGGACGGCAAGAGGAGAAATGATGTAAGCGATTTGACCCCAGTCGAATGTGAAGACACCCATGGCCATGCCGTGTGTGACGCCGAACAATTGATTGACCACACGATTGTTGGGGGCCATCCAACAGACCCAGGAGAAGCTCGAGAGCGCTGTGAAGAGATAGGAAGGCAAGAAGTCTACGACAACCAATCAGCATCAAGGGGCAAAACTCTCCAAGATAAAAACGCTGACTGTATAAGATGTAGCCGACGAAGACATATGTGAAGAAACGGCCACGGGAAACACCGCCTTGGGAATGGGTACCCGAAGTCTCCTGGGAGTGCAACGTGTTGAAGAGCGCGGCTGTCACGAGGTTCACGGGCCAGATCATGGATGGCGGGGCCACGAGGAACCGCTTGCAAATACCACCGATGGAGAAGCCAATTAGCTGGGTCGACATGACCAGCATCCACTGATCTGTTTTTGGAGGGTAAGAAACCGATCAGAAACATAAATGGAAGCGAGTGGCCGAAACCAAAAGAGAAAACTGACAGCCAAATCCAGGACTCTGATTGTAGAAAACCTTTTGGACGGCAATGATGTCGGTCTGAATAAAACTGGTGTGAGCGTGTCGAGACGCTTTGAGTAACTAGGGCGACACTCACTGCGTACGCTGAAACAGCCCCGACGCTAGCCATGATGGTGACGATGACGTGCTCTTTGATAGTGAATGGTCCCGGATTAAGCGAGATACCAAAGAGGGAAACATTTGGCACGTAACGAGCCCACAGCTTGCCGATGGGGTATGTCAGAAGGAGTGGGACGAGCTTGATTTTGCATAGGGGACGTGTTTCAGCAAAGGGGCGCACAAAAATGACAGAAAAAAGAGCCAAAGACAAACCTGGCTGAGGTTGACGGCAGGGTACCTGAAGAAGAAGAACTGGTTCGCGCCCGGAACGACGATGGCCCAAAACAGGCCGATGAGCCAAGCACGGAATGTCGACGCAGGTATGGTGGGATCGTCGGTGTTGGCTACCGCGGACCGGACTTCGGGATAAGGAGATTCGTCTTCGAGTCCGACGGCCGCAGGGTCAAAGTTGGGGTCATCTATGAGGACCTGGGATTCAGTCCGAATGTGTGAGAGACCGTCAGAGACGTGTAATGCAATGCTGGGGAGAGAAAGGGAAAGAGAGCTGACATCTGCAATGCTATCATAGTGCGCCTCCTGGGAGTGCTTCTCGAGGTCGAACGACGACCTCTTCGCGTCTTCGAACGACATTGGCTAACTAGGTGGAGGTCACGAATACGAGGAGCAGGCGCACAACTAGCCGTCTTGGTCTGGCTCAACCCAGAGGGAGGGGAGGGGATGGGGATGGGGAACGTGGGAGGGAAGAAAACGGAATGACGGGGAGGAAGAGCGTATGTATCTTGCCAGTAACGAGCCTTTATAAAGAAGAGAAGCCAGAGGCCCATATGGTCATTGTCATTCCACGGCCAGGAGGAGCTAACATGTCGTGATCTTCTAACCGAGATGTCCGACGAGGATCAGCAATTGGAAGGCGAGGAAGATGGGTAAATTTTCAATTACGGGCTTCCCACCCACACCCACACTCGTCTTCATTAATATTGTCGCTCTATCATATATCATTCCCTGTTCAGGCAGTTGCAATAGACGGCGGCCAGAGTGATCAAGAGTTTCTGATATGTCCAAGTGGTCTGATAAGAAAGAAGAGGGGAAAAAAGCGCTCGGTGACCGCGGCGACGACAAGAATTGTTTGCCACACCCATGTCCTGGCATTCTGAAACACAGTTGGCCCGGGCACAGCGGCTCTCAACGGGGGAAGGGAGGGCGGACAACTCAACTGAGAGCGAAGGGGGAAACGTTCACCATCGGTGTCGTCCGACGATGGAAGTGGCCATAAACGCACAGGCGAATGGGGATGGGGAAAAAGGAAGAGACGTAAGGCCTTAAGTTGGTGTGGCCAAATCAAATTCCGACGACACCGATTCCTCCCAAATTAGCTTCCCACTTCCCCGAGTTGTTGAAATGGTCACCCTTCGGCAGCTGCCGTTAAATAAACGCCATTCCGTTTTTCCTTTCGGGGGATAAGGCGGGTCTTCGAGAGAGGCTGATCATGAGGCCGCTCTTGGCGAAAGTGCAAAAAACGCCTCCTCCCCCCCCGAATGAAACTCACTTGAGTCGCAAATGTGAACCACAAAGTCAGGAGTCCATATGCTCCCGTCAGATCCATGTGATACAGTAACATTAAATAGCAAATAGCAATATTAATGGCAGTACTACTGTATGCCCCCATTTCGCGTTCGGCAGTCACAAATCGTCACACGTCGTCACAGTGCCAGAAATGGGTCGGCCCAGCTGCGATTGACCTCAATACGCACACAGCAAGCCCGTCGTGTGTCTAATGGATCTCTCACTTTTCTAACGCTGACGGTTTCCCGACGAAAACCCCATAGTTGCCACCTCCTGATACCCGACACTGATGCAAAGTGGATCTTTGCTTTCCATCTCACGTGCTCTCGCCAATCAGGTGCCATATGGACAATGGGACTGGCTCATTGGAGTTTGGTCAGCCTCAACTGGAGGAGAGCAGAACAGAGATGGAACTCACCGACAAACCCCCTGTAGCCACAGGAGGGGGAGTGACCGAAGAAGGTAGTGCAAAGGGGAAATGCCATACATGTGGAGTGGAGGGCCACCATGCCCACAATTGTCGCACTCCAAAGGACTGCTCGAGGGGAGCAAAACACCGACTTACTGCATGTGGGCAGCAAGCAGGATGCTGCCCAACCAGCCTCAACACTTTTCATTTTCACCCTTTTCCACCATTTGACACCCTGGGTTCACGAGAATCCGCCGGGAGAGGGCACCACCCCTGAATGGCATGCCATTATTGACATCCGCCCCGAACGCTCGAAGTCGCCGAACCTGCGCGAAGAAGACCTGCAGGAATCAGGGGGAGTCTCAGCATTGGCGACTCACCTATCCTCCATGGTAGCCCCAGAGACCTTGACCGTCTTGGGCTTGTGTGCATGGCCGCGGACGCGGACACAGGGGGAGTCAAACCCTCGAGCCGTTGACGCGCACGAACGAGGGGGAGCGTTGCCGGTCGCGGGCGCTGCACCAACCCTGGCCGAGGAAACCGCCGGCGTCGAACCCGCTGGCGAGGCTGAGAGAGCCGCCGCCGCCAAGTCCGAGGCGTTGGCACCCTGGACGCAAGGCGAGACAAGGGACGAAGTCGAGACGCTGCGGGAAGGCAAGCGCGAAGCCGACGAGCCACCGCTAGAAGCGCTGCCGCAGAAGGGCGAGCGCAAACTAGCGGCGCTGCTACGAGAGCGCGAGTGCGAGCGTGCCCGAACGGGGGCAAAACGCAAAACCAAAGTCGAGGCGCCGGCGCGAAAGGGCGAGCGCGGACCTTGGCACGAACGCGGCACGACGCAGCAAGGCAACCCAAACAAGGGCGAATGTGAGCCCAGTTGGCCACCGCGAGAGCCGTCGCATGAGGACCGTCCCGTCCACTTGGGAGGGAGGCCCTGGGGAACCTGGAAGGAAGTCGCCGAGGAAGCAAAACTTCGATTCGGAGATGCCTGTTGAGGCCAAGAGCGACGCAGCGGGCATCGACGCCCGCAACAAAAATAAAGACACCTCAGGCTGACCACATCAAAACCAGTCAGAACTCAGACGCGGCACCCATCAGCAACAGAAAAAAGCCACACACCTGTACTCATCCATCATCATCCCATCCTGCCTTCGAAGAGTCCACCCGATTTTTGTCTTGAAGCCTACACAGAGGGCGCGGCGTCGTCCTTGGAGATGCAGAGGCAGAGACATTCAGTTGCACTGCAACAAGGCATCGCAACGCGGTCATTCGGTGGCCGTCACACCCACGTCACACGCGCAGTCACGCGCATCCCCGCGCCATGCACGCACTGGTGCACTGGCAAAGCAACTCAACGCGCGACCGCAACCGCTAAATACAACCTTTGCGCGCCCCCGGTTTTGCGTAGGCATTTCGCTGCAGTGCGCAGACTGTCTGCGAAATGAGGGGGAGTGTAGCAAACATGGCGCGTGTGAGTGGATCGATAAGATCAGTTAGATCACATACCCAGTACATGACTCGGAATACTACCCTTCATAGCCGTGACAGATGCACGTCCGTTTAGCTCAGAACTTTATTACAGTCGTTTATATAGCTGCAGTTGACCTTTTTGTATCCTCAGTTCCTGTGCTTGCCCACGCTGAACAGATGGTGTGCTGCGAGAAGAAAGACAGTGAGAGAGAGAGAGAGAGAGAGAGAGAGAAGTGCGAGACTGATGGGACGAAGGACGGCTCGGCGGCTCGGATTATCGTCGGGCAGTCAGGCGAGAGTGGGCGCACACGAAACAGAAAGAGGGAAAAGCTGCAATTGCCTGCGGCGAGGGTACCGTTGCCTGTTCTTGATGAGACCAGGCAAGGAGCTTTTATAGACAAGTGCATGAATAGTAACTTATCAAGGTGTGTGACAGCGAGCGCGTAGACAACGAGGGTGCGGCGATGTTCGATATAAGAGTCTAAGTAAACGAGGAAAGGAGGGTGGGAGACCTAGTACGAAAGGGAGACAAGGGAATGTACAGAAAAGAGGGTGAAACGGTGTCTTGTGATACGAATTTGCAATTGTATCGAAAGGTTGGATTTGGGTCATTCCACACGTGGAGGGAGAGGTATCCTTACAACGCAATCTGAGGCCGATGCGTGTATGGAACTCAAACTCTAGCACTCGCTTTCTACAATTGTAAGCAGAGAAGGCAAAGCTACGAAGAGAAGAAACGAGACATCCATCATGACACTATATCACACTGTAGGCCTAAATCACCACACCACCGGCACCCATCACCGACTGGCCGACACAGCATTACTTTGCATCGTTTACAGTGTGAACAGGATACAGCTGATGAAGAAATATTTCACCAGCTGGATGGGCCAAAGGTTTCGCCTTCCGCAATGGTCTTGTATGGCACGCCCGTAGCGTCTGCCGTTGTAGTATAGACAGTGTTGCCCCACCACGTCATAATAGAGTTCTCGCCGATCGTGCCGTTCTTGGGGTATTGCAGAGCAAAGAAGATGATGATGACACCGATGGTATAAGCCGCATCCAAAGCGGCAGACAGAACATCTAACCCAAACACGTGTCAAAAATAACCCATAGGCACCTTAACGAAACGCAAAAAGAGGTACTTACAGTTGTACTTGGCCCACCAGCCAAAGTGGCGCCGACGGATGAAATAGTTAAAGAAGTAGCAGACCAAGACCCAGGGTACATAATTCAGAGGTGTCGCGGGAGGCATGTAGCTCGTGCCCGTAAAGATGATCGGGAAATTGAGGTACTTGAGGAGACTGATTTTGAACTTTTTGTGTATTGCCCATTGGATGAGAGGTGCCATCGCGCCAATCAGGAAAAAGAAAACGAGACCGTAGTAGAGCTGACCGTGCGAGAACAGACGTTGTGGGCCAATGACACCCCACTGTGACAAACAGCTTTGAGCAAATGAAACAAAAAAAAAAAAAGTAACTTACGATAATTGAAGCAGTACCGAATACGGTGGTCGATGGACAAATGAAGCCGTCTGGCTGATCGGGAGAGCACATGTCCTCAATGTTAGAGTACATCCAAGCCTGAACTCCGAGCTGCACAGTGCCAGCAATGACCGTCGCGACAATTTGACACCAGAACATCGGACGATGTGGGATCTTCATGTAATGGCCGAGCTTGAAATCGCCGGTAAATTGAAGCGCCTGCGTCATGGTGATATAGCCCCACGTCTTGAACAGCATCATCGAAATCGGGCGGCCGGGGAGGGCGTATCCGATGATCAGCTCTGTGATGACGTTTAGCCCAACTTGCTGGTTCGTTGTGGCCTGTATCACGCCGATGGGTACAGTGTATATGGATGCTGAGGACGGGAATGTTTTAAAGCTTAAGATAATCACGACAAGGTCATATAAACGTACCAATAGTGAGGGCAAGTACGAAAGCCCATACGGGGAATTGTGTGTCCCACACCTCAATTGCAACAACACCGAACACGAACATGGACACTGAAAAAGTTATCAGTACTCTCAGGTGCATCGCGCTTATAACCGGCACAACGAACCAAAAATCGACAGATACCACCAATCGGGGACCTCCTTGTATACGGACATGAAACGAGCGTGGATATCGGGTTGTTCTGAAAGCGAACGACGAGCCTGAATCCAAATCTGTTTGCGGTAATAAAGGAAGGTGTGGGTGAGTGTGGCGGTGATCGACGCAAATGAGAGTCCATATGCGATGGCGAAGGAGGCAGAGAGGAACAGAGGACTGTAAGCCTTGTAAGCCTCAAGGTTGAACGACGAGTCGTCGTTGATGATTTGGGAGACGTTGTATCTGTTGCCGGTGTTATCGAAGGAGTGTGAGGACACCAAAGGAAGGTAAGAGGAGTACCAGGCGTTCTGGTACTGCGATAAAGTAGTGAGAAAGCGGGAACGGTGAAAAAAACAAGAACGCCTCACGTAAAGAATGGGAGTGATGATCCAGTAGAAAACGACGATGGTGATGCCAACGTTAGCGCCGACCCACCATGGAATAGCAAGAGGAGAACCGCTGTAAGCGATTTGACCCCAGTCGAATGTGAGGACACCCATGGCCATGCCGTGTGTGACACCGAACAATTGATTGACCACACGGTTGTTGGGGGCTATCCAACAGACCCAGGAGAAGCTCGAGAGCGCTGTAAAGAGATAGGAAGGCACGAAATCTACGACAACAACCAATCAGCGTCAAAGGGCAAAACTTTCCGAGATAAAAACGCTGACTGTATAAGATGTAGCCGACGAAAACATATGTGAAGAAACGGCCACGGGAAACACCGCCTTGGGAATGGGTACCCGAAGTCTCTTGGGAGTGCAGCGTGTTGAAGAGCGCGGCTGTCACGAGGTTCGCGGGCCAGATCATGGATGGGGGGGCCACGAGGAACCGCTTGCAAATACCACCGATCGAGAAGCCAATTAGCTGGGTCGACATGACCAGCATCCACTGATCTGTTTTTGGAGATAAGAAACCGATCAGAAACATAGGTGGAAGCGAGTAACAGAGACCAAAAAAAAACTGACAGGTAAAGCTAGGATTTTGATTGTACAAAAACCTTTGGACGGCAATGATGTCAGTCTGAATAAAAACTGGTGTGAGCGTATTGAGATGATTTGAGTAACTGGAGTGATACTCACGGCGTATGCTGATGAAGCCCCGACGCTAGCCATGATGGTGACCATGACATGCTCTTTAATAGTAAATGGTCCCGGACTGAGCGAGACACCAAAGAGGGAAACATTTGGCACGTAACGAGCCCACAGCTTGCCGATGGGGAATGACAGAAGGAGTGGGACGAGCTTGATTTTGCACAGGGGACTTTGATTCAGCAAAGGAAGGCACAAAAGTAACAAAAGAGGGGAAGACAAACTTGGGTGATGGTGACGGAAGGGTACCTGAAGAAGAAGAACTGGTTTACGCCCGGAATGACGATGGTCAAGAACAGCCCGATGACCCAAGCACGGAGCGTCGACGCAGGTATTGTGGGATCGTCGGTGTTGGCTACCGCGGACCGGACTTCGGGATAAGGGGATTCATCTTCGAGTACGACGGCTCCAGGGTCAAAATTGGGGTCGTCGAAGGGGACCTGCAGTTCAGTCCGAGTGTTTGAGAGATGTACGATCCAACGCTGGAGAGAAAGAAAGAAAGAAGGAGAGAACTGACATCTGCGATATTGTCATAGTGCTGCCTCTGGAAGTGCTTCTCGAAGTCGAACGACGACCTCTTCACGCCTTTGAATGACATTGGCTGACTAGCTGTAGGGCACTACTACGAGACGCAGGCGCACAACTAGCTGTCTTAATATGGCTCAACCCAAAGGGGATGGGGGACGCGGGAGGAAAGAAAGCGATAGGACAGGGGAGAAGGACGCGTGTTCCGGGTAACGGGTCTTTATAACGAAGGGAGGCCAGACACCATACGGACGTTCCACGGCCACAACAGAGAACGAGGGCAGATCACACGCCGGTAACCTATATTGCTATGATTGATCTTCTAACCGAGATCTGCATCGATCATTAAGCAGTTAAGGGGGGAAATTTTCTACTCACGAGCCGCGGTTCCTTCGAAATCCAGAAATTCTACCATCACAGCTGTCCTCCCACGGTCGTCTTCACAACTCGGTAAGTTGTCGCTGGGTACCCATTCCTTGTTCAGGTCATTGCAATCGACGGGTGTCCATCTGAATGGACAAGCTTGACAGATCGATCACACATCCTATTCTGTCAGACTGACCTAGTGAAAAGAGGCAAAAAAAACGTTAAATGACGGTGCCGACGGCAAGTACTGTTTTCATTTGTTCACCTCCCAGGTCCCGACAAGCAACCAGATTATGGCTCGCATTTCTGAATGAAACACACAAAGGCCAATTCACTACGGCAATGCTGATGTGTCCGGTTATAAGGGCTCCGGTACTCTCAATTTGAGAGAATGGATCGAATGGAGGAGGAGGGGGGACAAAGCTGTTTACGATCGATGTCGTCCGTCCAGTCCAATGAACGTCGCTCGCCCAAGTTGAAACCAAATCCCGACGCCTCCGTGGCCGTCTTCCTTCCATATTAGGATCGCACTTTCCCAAGATGACACGGTCCCGGGCAGATTTCCCGGCCAGCCCCGGTTAAACTTAAACTTAAACTTACAACCTTTTTCAACAACCCCATCTCTGAGAAGACGGACGGGTTTTCGCGACTGGTCTAGGCGAAGCCCAAAGACGCCTCCTTCCCCGGCTGACACTTACCTGAGGTCGCGAACGTGAACCGCATAGTCAGGCACCCAAACTCTCCTGGCAGATCCACGCGATACAGTAACACCAAATAGCAATGCGGTACTCCCATCAGTCCCATGTGGGACCAAACGACCCCCTCGCTCTCGCTCCACCATCTCTATATTAACATTAACATGTCGCGCAGGCTCTTTGCCCTATCTCCCGTCTTTCCATCCGGCCATCCGGACCATGGGACATCACAATCAGCCGCGAACCTTCTGAACGAAGACCGTGTCTCACTCCCTCGCGTGTCCGGTCCCACTCGTCGGTGCAATATTGGAGCAACCTGTAGATGGACACGCTCATTTTCCTCGCCTATTGTAAAGTGAACTCTAAGTCTCACACGCCACGTGCGGAATGGCCCACTTCCGACACATCTGCGGTCTCCCCTCCATTCATTTCCTCCTTTTCCTTCTCTTTCCGAAACCTAGTCCTCGCTAACGCCGACAACGTCGTCGTCACTACAACACGAAACCAACCTCTACATTTCTTCCGGACTCTGCTTCATTGCCTTCCATTCATTCTCTTACTTTCCACACACTCTCCCATCCTTTCTTTCTCACATGATGTCGCCCAAGTTATCGCTGCAACCCAGCACTTCTCGCATCGCCTCGTCATACACACTTCCCTCTGACTTCGACCTCATCGACGTTGCTCTCATTCGCTCCCAACGCCCACCGTCACCACCTCCCGCCTCCCGATGACGCCGGCATCACTGCCTCTTTCTCTGCATCGCTTTCCTGCCTTCGCCTCCTTGGCCTCGTGCTTCCAATACCCTTACCTTGCTATGAATCTCAGTCGGTAGCACATGTATTTAAAAAATTCCTCCTGCTCTTGTGAGTGCATCATCATCATCGCGTCGTACTTCTCCAATCCTAACCTCATTTTCTGCCCTCTTCCCTGCGTGATCACTCCTTTTCCTTCGACATAGTGAGATCGTTACTCGCAATCATTCTCTTGTCTCTCTCCGTCACAGGCTCCTCACCAGTCTTAGTCTCACATGGTGGAACCCTCGTCCATGCTTGTCACGATTCTTGTCTCTTCGCCCCGTTTTCTTGCTCTCGTCGTCCCTTCTCCCTCTGTCTACCTTCCCCCCCTTGGGTTCACTGACATCTTACTTCTGCAGCCGTCTTACCTACATTACATATATTGGGCTCATCGAGCAACAAGTTTTCTTTCCCTGCTTACGGTGTTATGGTACTGTGCACTGCGGATTCGTGAGAATGATAGTGGGTGGGGCTAGTACTGCGTCCCATGCATTCTTTCTTGGAAATCGTATTAACAGCACGCGTGTGTAAGTCGGGACAGTCAGCAAATCGAAAGGGGGACTCTCGCGATCATTGCTAGTTCCACGTGAGTACGCCTAAGATGGATTACTGTAGTGAGTGACACATACGATATGATAGTCGTTCCTGTCCCGGCTATACGTCGGCACGGATCAGCAGTGGGAAAACATAGGAAGTAAAGATGCGCACGTAGCCGTTCATCCGCAAAACGGCGCACAAAGTCGCACATGCCCAGCCATGTCCTCTCTCAGAAACGACTGGCAAGGTACCACTGGCAAGAAGCGCTCGTTTTGTTTTTCTGTTCGTTTTGGGCTGCAATGTATTTCTCTGAATTATGGGCCCACAAAAGTGGCCTTGTCTCGAGAACTGTGTGTACAAGGTGGATGGGGAATCGGAGTGATACGAGTAAGTGATAACACCACCGACTATCTTTCTTCGCGTTCGCCGTCCGATCAGACGTATCCACTCATCCACGTATCCACTCATCCACACAGCACTTTTCTGCCTTCCTCGCGCGATGCGTCGGTACGGGGATGCATTACCATGTGATAAATCGTGGTCATTATCACAGATCATGATACTGCCTGGACCGATCACGCGATCGCTGGCACGTTCCCTATTCGACCTCCTCTATTTCGGAATCAAGCAAGGGAGAAAAGAAAAAAGGAAGGTCTAGGCATCACCCACCGCTGGTTACGCGGCTGGTATAATATCTCCAGAAAAAGTGGCTACGGGGTCAAAAACATTTATATACGTACAGTTCCGATCTACTCGGTGTGTGCCGCTTCTGCGGCGGCTTCTGCGGCTTTTGATGACAGAGTGCCCGGACAGGTGATCGTATTGTGGGAGAACGTTACTTGCTCTCTCAACTGAGGCTGACGTGCACATCCATAGACCTCACGTGTATGCACAACGTGGCATCATTTTCAGAAATCAGAGGAAAGACAGATTCTACAAAAGGTGATAACAAGAACAACGCAAGAGGTTTCCGAAGTTTCGCTGCAGCAGTAGAAGCCAGCAAGCTCGAAAGACAACACATGCGATGTTTTTTTTTCGGTCGACATTTTTTTTTGCCACCGTCTCTTATCGACGCGGTGAGAAGTCATCATCCTCAGATTTATCATGGTGCGGCCATCTTCGTATCCTCCCACTGCAACTTCCTTCTAGTTTGAGCTTCGCTCCGATACGTCGTGCCACATTAACCCGGACCATATGGTGCCGCATCCCATGACCTCTTCTTTGCACCACGTCATTCATGCTTTGGAGCATTGATATCACGATAGGATATATATTGCCGGTCAACCCAGTCTATCCTCACGCACAAGTCGTATTGCGGTGTTCCCGTCGGGCTTCATCAAGCTTCATTGGCCCGAGCGTGCGTGTCAGATTCGCCGTATCATGCTTCCCAAAGTTATCACCATCACCCAGTTTCCCCCATTTGACTGCGAACTGCGGGGAGATCGCCCACGCGAATCGTGCCGTGATAGATATGTGGCGGCAGAAGTAAACGATTGTGAGTCTTTCCTGCCAGTCCGGGGCCGCCACCGCTTCAGGAGGGCAGGTACTAAGGGCTAAATCCGCGCACCGCTCCGAGAGAATACCTTGGGCTTCTACTAGTAGTACAGATGTAGCGTAGGACGTTAGTCCACGCGGTGAGTTCGAGGGGTGGTCCGAGTTCCGAGACGAGTTCGCGATCCCGAAGGGAAAGCGAAGATGTGAGAGGGAGAGAGGGATCGTAAATGAGCGTAGAGGGGCGGTTTGAGGCAGGGGCACGCGAACGAACTGGGGAGACGAGCGGTTATTCTATCGTATGCACGTGGGCATCTTGCATATCCTTGGCTGGAGCCAGGAGAGCAGGTTTATATACATGTACTCTACATGCAATAAGTAGTAGAGAACAGGGAAAAGGGGCCAAAAAGGGAAGAAATGGTTGAATTGTAGTAAGGTACTCGACAGTGAGCGCAAGGGTGACAAGGAGGCCAAAGCGTCTGAGGCAAAAGGGGATAAGAAAAAACGTACAAAAATGTTCCCTAATATTTCCAACACGGCGAGGGGATCCCGAACTGAGCCCGGCCAGCGAGGGCTGTGAGCGGCGCGAGGCGGTGCGTATTGCGAGTCGGCTGGCGAGTTTGGGCGATCTGCGCTTGATGGTTTGATGCAACAAGGGTGAGTCTTGACTATTTGAGGAAAGGTGTCGATCCGATGGCAACGAGGGTAGAAAGCAGAGGAAAGAAGGCGAGGCAACAAGGTGCGAGCGGGAGGCTATGCGTGCGAAAAAAAGGATGGGGTGGCCGAGCGTCACGTGGTCAATTCCGAGGCTACACGCGTGCACACCGTGACCTTACTTTTTTTTTTTTTTTTTCGATTCCATTATTGTGCGCCACATACCTTACTTACAACAGACTAGAACACCATTCAAGAATCTTGTTCTCGATATTGGTGTCCTTGCGTGTATATAGGCACACACGTACTAGCGATTGAAACCAATTTGAAGCTAGAAGAGCGAAATATTAGCGCAATACAAAATATTAATAACCTCGGACCATACTAGGTAGGCATGTGGACACATTGTAGCGAATGGCGTGCGGAGCGGATCGATAAGATATACTCAGACTATTCCACATGGACATAGTTAGCACTCATTTTGACAGACAGTAGCACATTCGTTTAGTTCAGAACCATAATCACTCGTTTACTAGTATATACATAGAGTAGTTGGTTTTTGTACCCTCAGTTCCTGTGTCTGGCCCGCACGCGCGTTCTGAGGTGAGTAGTAGCTTTAACATCAATCCACCAAATAGCACCCATGTCTGGCCCACATGCCCGTTCTGAGGCCCGAGGCATGCCCAGAACTCATTTCTTAGCACACACACTTTCTACACACATAGCTGGTATAGTCATGATAAGTACACGATGATGCTAGCACAATTTCTGTTGGATATCACGTTCACATCGCGACTGCCTTCAAAGACTGGGGGACTCATAAATGCGCTAGGGCTGGTATTCAATAATCTGTCATGAAAACCATGCCCCAAATACGGCCCATGGTCCACAAAGAGTAGGATGTAGTCTGTCCAATGACCGTGATGGACCGTGGAAACAGGTGTGGCCTGCATTCTGGTGGGTACATGGCTTGTATGCACCACCTGCGTTGCTGCGGCCGCAATATGGGAGCCCCTTCAACTCAGGGACCAGGCCTATAGACAATTCTCCATTGTCTAATCGTAGGCATACATAGCGAGTAGCGGACCAGTCTGCATTCAGCATCGCGCGCAGTCCACAGGGTCGGGAAGGAAAGCTTAGTTTTGGGCAATATCAGGTGGTCAAGCGGGACTGGTGCACGCATGAGCTCTAAGGAGCCTCCGAGGGGGTTGTACCATGAGGGTGTTGTGGAGGGGCCTGGGAATCACGTACCCTGCGGGGCCATTGCAGAGCGATACGAGGTATTTCACGCCAAGGGTGTACACTTCTGGGATAGCGGTGAGTGTCCTGTTGAACTGGCCGATGCGAAGAGAAGGATTAGGTGGCGTAAGCTCGGTTAGAAGAAAAGTCGGATGGGCTGGACGTACTACTGCCCTTCCATCGTCGCACTTAGCACACTCAGGTCAGGCCGCCAGCTCTGTATGGCTGTACCTATCACCTTGACAACGTTTGAGGCAGTGGCAATTGTCACCATTGCCACCATCTACGTGGTGCTGTCCCAGCTGAGACTAAGGCATAGTGTGACGAACCATTGGGGTGCAGAGACAAGGCCTGTGACGACACGTGCGCCAGAGGTGCGGCCCACGTCGCCGTCGGTGGCTGGGGTATCGTACAGTATCACTGCCAGATTCTACACATGAGCTCAGTGTCGCAGCCGAGCCTACAATAGGTGTACATGTAAATTTAGGTGCCATAGGATCAGTAACAAGTGAGAAGACGCACCCTCGCATAATCTCCATTGCAAGAACTCTGATCCACCCTGGCCAAGCCTCACAGGCCTCACCGGCCGGTCTTTCCCCTGACGGGTTTAATGAGAAATGTGAGACAAACTCAGCCTCTGTCGTGGGCTTGGTGTAAGTAAAGGAAAGTCAGCAATGATGAAAAACCTTGAGGCAGATTGCGGTGTGATCGCCTCAACGCGAGCACGTGCGCATGCTTGCCCTTTATTATTGTGGTTACATGCCTAGCTGTCAGGGAAGACTGAGACGTCAACGGATCACATAAAGGCAGGGGAAAACTGTCCAAAACCTCAACACCTCGACTTCGTCTTGCTTACCTAACTTAACCCTGACCCTGACACCAGGTCCTGTTGGGGCGGATCTGGTCGGCTAATGCCGATGACTTCCTTTCCCTCGCCCTCGCAACAACTTCGCAAGAATCTAAACCCAAACTTGGTCAAACAAACTAACCCTCGGTATCTGGATCAACTGAACCGGACCTATGTTACGGTACCAGTGACGTGCCAGACTTCGTATTTTCTTGGGCCTTACTGCATCATGTTCGTGCATACAGTACAGTAGACCTCTAAGGCGACTCATTTTGCACCCTAGTCAAAATACTACTATTTCCTCTCCCTTCAGGCCCCCGTCCAATCTCTCTAAGCAAGCCAAAAAGCAACTAATCAGTTGGAGCATCATTCTCCTGCGTTGTCCTTCTCGTCGCCCCTCACTACCGCACGGGTACTTTCTCATGTTCTTGCCTTTGGGACGACCGGCGATTCCACCTTTCCGGGTTATCAACAACGTCCGACGCTCGACCCCGACTTGTGCCCATCTATTTTAAGCGATCACCTGATCAATCAAACTCAATCACCTCGTGTGCGTGCGAATATGGGACACATCGATGGGTTAGTGCCCCGACCTTCGCTCTTCCCCCCAACAGAGGCCTCTACCCACCACCCCCCGCTGTCTCACTGTTGTTTTTCGCCGATCACAAGCCCTCCTCCCATAGACCCGATTGTTTTCCTACCCGTGATATGACTGACCAGCCAGGATCGGCTCGTTTCCAAGCGCTTCTAGAGTCTGCCTTACAGGATTACGAGAAACAGGCTGGCGTCACATTTGCCGACTGGGAAGATTCGCTTGCTATTCGACTACAGCGTTGCCACTCTATCGATGACATTACCACTTTGTTACAAGACAAAACGCAGGCCTTCAATGACTTTCGGCAGCGTGATAGAATCTTCAACTCTATCAAGGCTACCGTATCGATTTTAACCCCAATTCCTGCCCTCGCATCCGTCGCAGACGACGCAGGCCTGGTACGTCAGGAGGTCCTGAAGGCCTGTCTTGCATCTCTGACCGTTTTTACAGAAAGTACTGCCATATACGAAAGCGATACATTCTACTCTCGGTATCCTACTGGGTGTATGTACCATCCCTAGGTTCATGTAGATATCCTTCTGACGTCCAGATCAATCAGGCGGCCAATGGAGTAATCACGAGTTGCGACGCACTCGTAGAGATGCTCGAGTCGATTACACATTTGGTGAAACGTCTCAAAATATATGCTGAGATGTCCCTCCCTATGCCTGCGGTGGACGAGATAGTGGTCAAGTTGATGGTGGAGCTCATCTCCACGCTTGCTCTAGTGGCCCGAAAGCTCGAGAAGAGACGCTCGCGTGAGTGCTTCCTCGCTACACTGATATGTTCCTTTACTCATGGCAGCGTGACGCAGTCAAATGGGTAAAGAATTTTTTCGGGGTCAAGGATATCAACAAAGCACGTAAGAGGCTTGACAGCCTCCTAAAAGAAGAGGATCTCGCTGTCGGAGCTCAGACTTTAAAGGCTGTCGAGGGTGAGCGAACACCCTCGGCTTGTAATCCGCCGTTTATTGAATATGTTTCCGCTCCAAGACAATAAAGCGTCCTCTGACGGTGTCCGGGATGCCATTGGTACGTTTAACCTTTTGTTGGCGATACCGAGGGAGTTCTGTATCTGACTTGGTGCTAGACCGAATGAAGAGTGACATGAGCAAGTCAAAACGTCGGCTATCTCCTGACATTAACATTCCTGCTTGAAAGGCTGAGATATTCTGGTAGGGGACGAGTTATTGGATAATATTCAAAAATGGCTCTCTCCCCCCGATCCTTGGAAAAGCTTCAACATCGCGCGCGAATCACGGCACAGCGAGACTGGGGCGTGGTTCGTTAAGGGCGACACATTCTCAGAATGGAAGGATTCGAGACCAAGTTCGCTCCTATGGGTCAATGGGAAACGTCAGTTGTCGCCCATTGCTTACATTTTCGCAGAGACTGATGCCCTCTCCCGCTCGTAGCGGGCGCTGGGAAGAGCGTCCTTTGGTACGTTACACTTTCCATATTTGTGTCTTGAGGACTTACGGTTTGGCTAGTTCCGCGATCATCGAGGAGATCCAGGCTATGCAGCAATCTGGGCTTGCGTCACTTGCCATGTTTTACTATGACTTTAGGGAGGATAGAAAGAAGCACGTCTCTGGGCTACTCTCATCGGTCTTATTCCAGCTGTGCGGCCAGTCCGACAACTACTACGATGTCCTATCCGCTTTCTATTCGGCACACCGTAATGGCGCACAAAGTCCCGGCGACGACGAACTTGTCCAGTGTTTGGTGGACTTATTGAAGCGGCCAGAACCACGACCAGTTTATCTGGTCATAGATGCCTTGGATGAATGTCCGAGCACATTGTCTTCGCCGTCCCCTCGCGAAAAGCTGTTATCGTTTTTGGAGGACCTTGTCGACGAAAAACTCCCAAACCTGCGCATATGCGTCACGAGCCGATCCGAGGTCGACATCAAGGTTTTCCTCGAGGAGCTAGCTTTCAGTTCCATTTCCTTACATGACGAAATTGGACAAAAAAGGGACATTATAGAGTATATCAAGTCGATCATTAACACGAATAGAAACATGCAAAATTGGAATCCGGAGCACAAGCAGCTTGTGATTGATGTGCTGACGGAAAGAGCGGATGGGATGTAAGTCATTTATGCCGTATCTGTTTCGTCCGTCTCACCCGGACATCCGATAGGTTCAGATGGGTTGATTGCCAACTCGCATACCTCGCCGACTGCTTCCCAGGGAATATCGAGGATGTTCTTAACAGATTGCCGGCGACACTTGAGGAGACATATGAGCGCACTTTGCGAGAGATTAAAGAGCCAAAGTGGGAATTTGCCAAACGACTCCTCGTCTGCGTCGCCGTGGCTTCCCGCCCACTCCGAGTCGAGGAACTGGCCGAAATTCTCGCATTTGATTTCAAGTTGGGAGCAATTCTGAAATTTCACGAAGAATGGCGCTTGAAAAATCCGGTCGAAGCAGTATTATCCGCTTGTTCCACATTACTTTCCGTTGTCAAGGTCGAATCGTATCTCGGAACTTACAGCGTCGTCCAATTCGCTCACTTCACGGTGGAAGAATTCTTGACCTCAAGCCGCTTTGCCGAAAAACACGACGATATTTCCCGCCGCTACCATATTTCTATGTCACCTGCTCATACCTTCGTCGCCCAAGCATGTCTGGGTATGCTCTTGCACCTGGACAAAAACATCACCAGCTCGATCCTGACGCGATTTCCTCTTGCCGAATATGCAGCCGAGAACTGGTTCGAGCATGCCTGCGTTGAGGGTGTGTCGCAACATGCAGTGGAAGGGATGAAGCAGCTCTTTGACCGGACGAAACCACATCTTTCAATCTGGCTCTGGATACATGACCCAACAGTGCCCCCCTGGGAGCAAGACGAACGAGCCGAAGAGCCGTCTCCACCCTGTGGTACCCCCTTACATTATGCCGCTTTCTGCGGTCTATACGACATTGCGGAGATCTTGGCCATTGAGTGCCCACAGGATGTGAATTCTCAAAGCCTCGATGACGTATCATCTCCGTTGCATCTAGCTTCACGCGAGGGACATGTGGATCTCGCACGGATGCTCATAGAGCGCGGCGCGGATGTGCTAGCCCAGAACGAGGATGGCTCGACCGCGCTGCATTTGGCCTTGGAGGATGACGATGTGGATATCGCACGGATGCTCGTAGAGCGCGGCGCCAATGCGTCAGCCCAGAACGACGGCGGGTTGACGGCGCTGCATTTGGCCTTGGGGCATGGCCATGTAGATATCGCACGGATGCTCGTGGAGCGTGGCGGCGACGCGTCAGCCCAGAACGATGACGGGTCGACTGCGCTGCATTTGGCATTGGGGTATGGCCATGTAGATATCGCACGGATGCTCGTGGAGCGCGCCGGCGACGCGTCAGCCCAGGACGAGGACGGGTCGACTGCGCTGCATTTGGCATTGGAGAATCACCATGTGGACCTCGCACGGATGCTCATAGAGTGCAACGTCGACGTGTCAGCCCAGAAGAAGGACGGGTCAACTGCGCTGCATTTAGCATCTCGCAACGGCGATGTGGACCTCGCAAGGATGCTCGTAGGGCGCGGTGCCGATGTGTCAGCACAGAGCGAGGATGGGTCGACTGCGCTACATTTGGCATTGAAGGATGGCCATGTGGATATCGCACGAATGCTCGTAGAGCGCGGCGCCGATGTGTCAATCCAGGACGGGGGCGGGTGGACCGCGCTGCATATGGCATCCTACAACGGCCATGTGGAACCCGCACGGATGATCGTAGAGCGCGGTGCTGACGTGTTCGCCGTGACTAATGACGGGTCGACTACGCTGCATTTGGCATCCCGCAATGGCCATGTGGATATCGGACGGATGCTCCTAGAGCATGGCGCCGATGTGTCAACTCAGAGGGGGGACAGGTTGACTGCGCTTCATTTGGCATCCCGCAATGGCCATGTGGATATCGCACGGATTCTCCTAGAGCATGCCGCCGACGTGTCAGCCCAGGGCGAAGACAGGTCGACCGCGCTTCATTTCGCATCCCGCAATGGCCATGTAGACTTCGCGCGAATGCTTGTAGAGCACGGCGCTGACATTTCAGTCCAGAAGAACGAAGGGTGGACTGCGCTGCATTTGGCATCCTGGAATGGCCACATGGATCTCGCACGGATGGTCTTAAAGTGCGGCGCCGACGTGTCAGCCCAGAACGAGGACGGGTGGACCGCGCCGCATTTGGCGTCCTGGAATGGCCATGCGGATACCGCAGGGATGCTCGTAGAGCGCGGTGCCGACGTATCAACCCAGAACGAGGACGGGTCGACTGCTTTGCATCTGGCATCCTGGAACGGCCATGTTGATCTCGTACGAATGCTCGTAGAGCGCGGCGCCGACGTGTCAGCCCATAGGAATGACTTGTCGACTGCGCTGCATTTGGCGTCCCACAATGGACATGAGGATATCGCACGGATGCTCGTAGAGTGCCGTGCCGACGTGTCAACACAGAGGAAGGACAGGTGGACTGCAGTGCATTTGGCGTCCTGGAATGGTCATGTGGAACTCGGATGCTTATTGAGTGCGGCGCCAACGTGTCAGCCCGGAACGAGAACGGGTCGACTGCGCTGTATTTGGCATGCTGGAACGACCATGTGGATGTCGCACGTATGCTCATAGAGTGTGGAGCAGACTTATCGTTCCAGAAGGAGGACGGGTCGACTGTGCTGCATTTGGCATCGGAGAATGGCCATGCGGATCTTGCACGGATGCTTGTAGAGCGCGGGGCAGACGTGTCAGCCCGGAACGAGGACGGGTGGACTGCACTGCATTTGGTATCCTGCAATGGCCGTGTGGATATCGCACTGATGCTCTTAGACTATGGCGCCGACGTTTCAGCCCAGAAGAATGACGGGTCCACTGCGCTGCAATTTGCATTAGAGAATCACCATATGCTTCTCGCACGGATCCTCGTAGAGCGCGGCGCCGACGTGTCAGCCCTGAAGAAGGATGGGTAGACTGCGCGGTATTTGGCATCCCGCTACGGCTATGTGGATTTCGCACTGCACGACGGCGAGCACTAGACGCGGGCCTGGCCAGTTTACCCCAGAATCCGACCCCCACATGCGGTTCACCTCTATGTACTTATATCGTCTGGATTAGTATCCGGTACCCTCACCTTTGGCTGCTCCCATCCACACCGCGAATGCGGCTTCTTTCAAATCGCGGAGGAAGCCGTGATGCCACCGTCGTCAACATATGTTGTTTTCTCATGATCGTATGCCCCTTATATTCTTTGTCCTTTGTCCTTCCTATCATCCTATGCTTTCTCGGATTCTAACATTAGATGCGCTTCCAGTAACTATATCATGTACGCGATCACCTACTGTCCATCTCCTTGTTGATAGTCATCTGTGTTCTGTACCTAAGCCGTGGTGATATTTCATCCTGATGTATGTAACACTATCATAAGGTGAGCATATGTGTTGGGCCCGAACCAGTAGAAATCGTCAACGCGGCCAAGATGCCTGAGCGGCCAAGACTCCACAACACTGTTTCTCCGACGCACAGCCTCCCACCACCATAGTCCTGCCTCCTCGTGCTACAATACACTGCCATTTGTCGAAGATGCCCCCATCCTCCGCTGTATAAAAAATTTCCGATGGGCTAACTGAGCGGACCCCTGGGGAAGAACTTGAGATCTGGGGTGGGCGAGGGGAGCTCGACTGTGAAACTGTGGAGGATCACGTGGTGGGGTTTAGTTAGTTGACTGATCACGTGGTTGCACGTGTTTCAAGCGCCCGCTGGCCTTTACGCTGCCAGTGCAACACTTCCACACATACCGCACTCTGTCCCCTCGCTCTCGGTCGATGTAGTATTTGATCCTAGGATTCAAATAACGCCATGGTACGTGTCCTTTCTCCGTCCTTGCGTTTTGTAATTTGACCTGACTGACAACCGTTTCATGGCCACCAACTCGGGCTGCAGTCCGCGCTGTTCAACTTCCAATCCCTCCTTCTCGTCATTCTCCTGCTTATTTGCACCTGCACGTATATCCGCGCTGTGGCGCCGCGGATTATAGATAGTAACAAACAAGGGTGCGTACCTACCGTCCATCTTTGCGGCCCATACGTGCGCTCGTACTCCGCGCCCCTTGCATGCACTCTCGTCCTCCCCTTCACCACCCTATTTCTCTTTTCCGTTGTTAACAGTCCCCTTGTAGCTTCCTTGGCATCTTTTTCATGTCCGCGCGAATAGGTGCGTCCCTTCCACACTCTCATCTGCGCCTAGCTTGATGCGTCTGACCAAAGGCACCTTGTGCGAACTACAGGAGAACGACTATCACCTTACGTGGCGATGGCATGTGTCGCGATGGCTGTACGGATGATCCTTTCATGGCGAATTCCCATTGTATTACTTCCTCCCCGTTTTCCCCCTCCTTTGCTGGCAATATATACTACTACCTCTCATGACGCATCGCCATTTCTATCTCAACACCCCAAGTTATCAACTGCCCATCCCGTCCGTCATCCGCCAACCCATGATCCTCAACATATCACGGGCCTCGTCACATATTGCTAACTGTTATTTTCGAGAACATGTCAGCAAGTGCCTCGTCATGGGGGTTGTACATGGTATACGCTAAGTACCACCCCGATGCCCATATTCTCGACCAGAGACGCACTAAGTTGCTCTTCCCATTCACATGCGCTGAAAGCCCAGCACCACGGGCATTTCTCGTCCGTCCCTTCCCATTCCGACCTATCACATCCTTCGAACAATGTGACCTCCCTGAGACAAGAGGCAGACGGCATGACTTCATGAGAATTCCGTTGATTGTTGAACGCACCGTCTTCCCCTGCGTGCTTGGTACCGACATGTTCTACCAGGTCAGAACACACGGTCGCTGAGGCGGTCCCGGAACTCAGAAATATTCCACCATGTCTTTTTAATGCGTGATCCCGCAATTCGAAAACGGCCGATCTAGTGTTCGGCTCTATTGAGCAAAGCGAAGTTCTCCAAACTCATATTCATTGGTGCGACTGTTCAGCCCGAACGGATAGAAACATCGAACTAAAGAAAAAAAGGGGTTCCCCACTCATATTGACCAAGTCCGCCGCCTCCCAGCGATAACTGACCTTGTGTAAAAGACTGAGTACAACACCCTTCCTGGACCGGAAGGGGAATGATTCGTGTATCAATAGCGCCACGTTCAATTGTTCGCGTGAGGCCACAAGTAGCAGGCTTCGAGGCCAAATGCCACTGCGGCGGGAAGGTCTGAGTGAGAGAGGAAACCTGGCGCGGAAGGAGGCGAGCAGTCTTCTCAGCAGCTGAGGCGCTGAGGTATGACTTGGGTCATCAACTGCTCCATTGGGGGGATTTTGGTGCGACATGAGAACGTGGCGGGCCCATGAAGGGGCGAAGACGAGGTGGAGACGTGGCGTCGTGGCCGCGATTTGTGCGGGTCGTGGGCATAGGGTGTTTCTCGTCAGTTTATACAGCGTGTCCTCTCCGACTGGGTGGAAAGGGAACCATAAAATGAACGTACGGACTCCTGTGGCATATATCCTCACACGCAGCTGCCAATGTCCCAGAGCTCCTCCTCAACGCTTCAAGTTCAACTGCATCCGAGCCCTTCCTCATAATGTTCGTATCGTCGTTGTAGAGTGCCTCGGGACGATCTGTACGTGGCCAAAAGTTGTCGGTCGAGGTGGAATAGTATGGTTATCGAACTAGTCAGAGGTAGAATATGTGGTAGCTCCGGTGGAGGGGGGAATGTCAGTGGAGGTTCGTATGGGGGAGCAGAAGGAGAAGTAAAACTGGGAGGTGTCGGAGGTCATGGTGAAGGCAAACCTGGGCCCTTAGCGCTTAGCGCTTGGTCTGACTCGATGACCTCCCATTCTCGTCGCTCTACGTCGGCGTAACGTCGCACACCGTCACACGTCGTCCACGGCCCAACGCAGGTCTAGAACACATCTCTGTTAACTTAGGAAAGGACTTTTACTGTATATAGGTCCGATCAAGTCTCTTTCGTACGTTCCTTTAATCCCTTTTCGTCAACGTCCCCCCACTTCCCCCACTACTTGTCTTGCACGTAGAATACTTGTCTGTATTCACGTATACAAGACCCTCTCCCCGGGCCTCGCCAAAAGAGGAGGGAAATAGGATAAATCAGAGCCCATTTTTCCATTCCTTCTGTTCGCAAATTCTCGGGTTCTAGTGGGATCCCTGCCTCACCCGGGTCGCCCCTCTCTCCCTCCCTCCCGGTCTCAGACCATCTCTAAACTCATACCCGTGGACTAACCACCTACGTTACAGTGGCCACTCCCAAAACATGTCTTATATATTGCCTCCCACCCATCATCGCCTTAATCTCTCCGAAAGAATCCCCGAGGGCGTACCGAGTTGTGCTTTCCAACGTCAGAGGTACGCTTCTATGTTTATCGCTCATTAATGACCACACATAACTGCCAACAGTGTTACATCTATCCACGTCCTCGATGATGATTCGCTTATCAACATATTTCGTCTATATCGCCCTTCCCTCTTGGACGACGAGGAAACCAACGATGTTCGCATCCTACAGGGGGGAGAATGGTGCCGCGAATCCTGGTGGTACAAGCTTGTACATGTCTGTCGAAGATGGAGATCTCTTATCCTTGCATCTGCGTCCCACCTCGGTCTCTCCCTCCTTTGTACACGTCGAACGCCCGTGGCCGACATGCTGGCACATTCACCTCCCCTTCCGCTTGTCATCGATTACGCCGACAAGGACCAGAATTTCACTCCAGTGGATGAAGAGGACATCAAGCTTGCCCTCCGACACCACGATCGCGTGCGTCGCATCCGCTTCGCGATGGTCGTACCATGTCTGCAAACGTTGATCGACGCCATTGACAAGGAATTCCCGATCTTGGAACACCTGTACATCGACCCATCGACCAAAACCTACAAAGGTTTTGTACTTCCCGAGACATTTCGAGCGCCCATGCTACGCCATCTCGTCCTGTTGAATTTTACCCTTCCGGTGGGATCTTCGTTACTTGCAACTGCGACGGGTCTCGTCACGTTCTCGCTCAGCATTATCCCTCCATCTGTTCCCTGGAACCCGGTCGATGTTCTCTATCGGGTTTCATCGATGCCCCACCTACAGACACTTAGGATCTCATTTTGGTCTACTGTGCCCAATCATTATGACGGGAGGCAGGTCGTGAATGCGCCTAATGTGACGCATGTCGTACTTCCTAACCTTCGCTGGTTTGAATTCCAAGGTGGCCCAGGTGGCAGTACTTACATGGAGGCCCTTCTTCCCCATATGTCGACACCTCGTCTGGAAAGGCTCCACGTATACTTTTTCAACGAACTCACGACATCTATCCCGAACCTGCAGCAATTTATTAGCAGCGCAGAGAACCTCAGATTTACCAGTGCCAGCTTGAAGTTTGATAGGTGTGGGTTTGACTTGCAGGCATATCCCCGTAAAGGGTCCGGAATGTATGCCTTGTCCATAGTGGTTTACTGTGTAAGCCATCAGTGGCCATTATCTTCCACTACGCAGATACTTGGTGTTCTCGGGCCACTATTCTCTATGGTGATGCTCCTCTCTGTTGAGTCATGGCCGAGATACAATGAAGCCGACCGGGTGGAGTTCCGTGGTATTCTTAGGTCGTTCAACAACGTGAAGACGCTTCGCGTGAACGCTGGCCTCGTCAGGGACATATCTCATGCTCTCAAAGTTCGCGATGGAGAATCGACGATGGAGCTGCTACCCGAGCTCAAGGTGATATGTGGTGCAAAGGTCTATCCTGGTGATTTGTTCGGTTATTTCTCAGCACTCATCGATGCACGCGAGCATGCAGGCCACCCCGTGACCCTAACCAGTCGTTGAACGCGGGTCTTCAAGCAGCCGTTGTGGGCTATGCTATGCAGCAGCGAGTTCCACCACAGCACCGAAATGCAATTCGAATATGCGTTCCTCTATTACTTGGATTACTACTGTACCCACATACCCTGCCGGCTTACATCCACAACATCGTTATGGCCATCTAGGGAGTCACGACGCCAGATAGACCCCACATAGATCGCATCTCATGGATATATACCGCCTTCCCACTTTGTTATTCCCGTTACATTCTCTCTAGTTTTGGCCCCACATTGGATTCCCGGTCGCTGACGTTTGGTTGTACCTATGATATGAACGTACGTATAGGAGCACCTGCCGCCTTGTTTGTGCCACTAGTATCCTATTTTTATACCGGCCAAGTGGGACCTACTCCTGATGTATGTAACGCTATCTGCTGCGTCCTGAATGAAATATTCGGCTGTGGCCAGCTACAACAGCTAGGACCTCAACCTTGGTTGGGGGTAGCGGTTGAGAGTTCTCTCGCCGAGAATTTCCCATCCGAATCCATGCGTCCAGATCCCGAGAGGGTAGTTGCGAGTCAGACAGCGGCCTTTATTAGGGTGAAACTGACATGGTCCAAAACCCACTTTCGAGGCCACAACGCGTCAGCTCATGACTGCTGCGAGATTATGGGCACCAAAACGCAACTTGAAGGAGGGCAGATACGAAGACACAGTTATATTGATAAGACCTAGGAGCCGACGGTATGACATATTGAGAACCCTGAGGTTGGTCGTGAAACGCATCTTCGCTATTTAGATGATCCCATCCATGGTTGGGGAGGACGTGTTCTACCAAAAATTTGCAAACCGGCCAATCTTGTGTTTGGCTACAGCCTACATCATGGTATTGAACAAAGTGAACCTCTTCAACTTGTATTCATTGATGCAGCTGTTCAACCCGAGCAGATAGAAACATCAAATTAAACAACAACAAAAAGTTCCCTACTCATATCGATCAGGTCTATCACTACCCAGAGCCAACCGACCTGGTGTAAAAGACTGAGTGCAACACGCTTCCTGAACGGGAAGGAGACACGGATCGTGCATCGATAGCGCCACGTTCAATTGTTCGCGTGAGTCTAAAAGTAGCAGGCTTCGAGACCAAATGCCACCGCGGCGGGAAGGTCTAAGCGAGAGAGGATGCCTGGGGTCGGACGAGGCGAGCAGTCTTCTCAGTAGCTGAGGTATCACCTGGGTCATCGACTTCTGTATTGGGGAATTTTGGTGCGATATGAGGACGTGGCGAGCCCATGAAGGGGCGATGACGGGGTGGAGACGTGGCATCGTGGCCGCGAGTTGTGCAGGTCATGGGCGTAGGACGTTTCCCGTCAGTTTATACAACGTGTTCTCTGCTACCAGGTCGAAAGGGAGCCACAATGAACGTACGGGCTTCTGCGGCACATGTCCCCACACGCAGCTGCCAATGCCCGCGAGCTCCTCCTCAACTTCATGCCCATACAGTATACGCTTCAAGTTCAACTGCATCGAAGACATTCCTCGCAATGTTCGTATCATCATTGTTGGTTGTCTTGGGGATGATCTGCACGTGGCCAAAAGCTGTCGGTCGAGGTGGAATAGGGGCCGGTGTTGTACTAGTCGCATAGTTCGCAGCAAGTTGAGGTAGAACTTGAATATGCGGTAGCTCTGGTGGGGGGAATGAATGACGGTGGAGATTCCTATAGGGGAGCAGAAGGAGGAAGTAGCACTGTGTCGGAGGTCATGGTGAAGCTGCGGAGTGCGGAGCTGCGGATGACAGACCTTGGGTTTAAGCGCGTGGCCTCGCCTCAAACCGTCTCTAGCCCATCTTCACCCTGGCAACTAATCTCTCCCCCTGCTCGCACCCCGATCGTTACGGCTGAAGAAGCGGATCCAAGACACGTCGGCTGACGCCATAAATGCGCGCCGTGCTGCACGACGTGTGACGTAGAGACGGGATTTTCGGAGCGTCGGCCCGATCCAGTCTCTTTCGTTTCGTTTCGTATTGCACGTCCTTTTCGTCAATGTTGCCCCACCTCCCCCACTCGTCTTGCACGTAGAATACTTGTCTGTATTCACACGTATATAGGACCCTCTCGCCTGGCCTCGCCAAACCAAAAGGGGAGGGAAATAGGAGAAATCAGAGCCCATTTTTATGTTCTCAGGTTCTAATGGGATCGCTGCCTCCGAGTCACCCCTCTCCGGGCTGAGGCTCTCCCCCTCCCTGTCTCCGAACTCACTCACACACATGGACTAACCTGGCAGTTAAACCTGCTGTATTGTGGCAAGCCAACTTAGCCAAGAAGGCAGGAGGATGAGCATCGAGAAGAAAACACCGATGCCCAAGATTTTGGCCACCCGAGGGGTTCGGAGGAAAAGGGTTAATGCTCCCCAATCACGGTGCCGCCACATTTCACCGACACATGTACAATCCGACTCCAACGCGTACCCCTATCGACACTCTTTGACGCTTCCATTCCATTCCCCAACTTCCGATTGCCTCGGTCACAAACCTTCCGACCTTCGACTCACCCCTTTTCACACCACCCCCTTTCAATTTAGTTTGTCTCTATTTCTTTCAACAATGTAGAATAAATTGTATAAGAGCCCGTGTATTTGACTGCAAATCATTATCCAGTTGTTCTGTGCCCCTTCTTCTCATCTCGTGTGTGCCTGATCCGCTCAAAAGGCCTTCATCTGCCTTGCTCTATTATTCCCATTCCCGACTTGTTTTCCTTTCTTGGAATCCCTCGCGCCTACTGGCCCTTACACCGCCGAGTCGCCGACTGTACCGGCAAAAATACGGCCCGCATATCCCGAGTGGAAGAACCACTGAACCGCTCCAGGCCGGATCCCTCTGCGCCGACTCGACTTGCAAAACTTCACCACTAACCACCTACGTTACACTCTATGCCTCATATATTGCCTCCCACCCATCACCTTAATCTCTCCGAAAGAATCCCTGAGGGTGTACCGAGTTGTGCTTTCCAACGTCGGAGGTACGCTCCCTTCTATGTATATCGCCCATAACGTGCATGAACGCCCACGCGCCACTGCCAACAGTGTTACATCTATCGACGTCCTTGATGATGATCCGCTTATCAACATATTTCGTCTATACCGCCCTGACCTCTTGGACGAAGAGGAAACCAATGATATTCGCATCTTACAGGGGGGAGAATGGTGCCGCGAATCCTGGTGGTACAAGCTTGTGCATGTCTGTCGAAGGTGGCGCTCTCTCATCTTTGCATCTGCGTCTCACCTCGGTCTCTCCCTCCTTTGTACATATCGAACACCCGTGGCCGACATGCTGGCACATTCACCTCCCCTTCCGCTCGTCATCGATTACGCCGACTGGAGTCAGAACTTGACGCTCAGTCCAGTGGATAAAGAGGGCATCAAGCTTGCCCTCCGACACCGCAATCGTGTGCGTCGCATCCGCCTCGCAATTGTAATTGAAACATGTGCCACGTTGATCGACCCCATCGATAAGGAATTCCCGATCCTGGAAGATTTGTATATCGATCCATTTGTCTACTGCAATGGCTGTCTTAAACTTCCCGAGACATTTCGAGCGCCAAATCTGCGCCATCTCTTCCTGTCGAATTTTGCCCTTCCGGTCGGATCTTCGTTACTTGCGACTGCGACGGGTCTCGTCACGTTCTGGCTCAAATATATCCCTACCTCCTGGCACCCGGCCGATTTTCTCCATCACGTTTCATCGATGCACCATCTACAGACACTTGGGATCTCTGCTCCGTCCAATGATTATGACGGGAGGCGGGTTGTGAATACGCCGGACGTGACGCATGTCGTCCTCCCTAACCTTCGCTGGCTTGAATTCCAAGGTGGCCCAGGTGGCAGTACTTACATAGAGGCCCTTCTTCCCCATATGTCGACACCTCGTCTGGAAAAGCTCACAATATCCTTTCTCAACGAACGTACGGCCTCTATCCCGAACCTGCGGCAATTTATTAGCAGCGCCGAGAACCTCAGATTTACCAGTGCCAGTTTGAGATCTGATAGGACGCGGTTTGACTTGAAGGCGTATCCCTGTAACGGGTCCGGAATGTACGCCTTGTCCATAGTGGCTTATTGTCATTGCTATGACTGGCCATTATCTTCCACTATGAAGATGCTCGGCATTCTCGGACCACATCTCTCTATGGTGATGCTTCTCTCTGTTGAGTCATGTTCGGGATACGCCCGCGCGGAGTACCGTGATATTCTCAGGTCGTTCAACAACGTGAAGACGCTTCGTGTGAACGGTGGCCTCATCAGGGACATATCTCATGCTCTCAAAGTTTGCGATGGAGAATCGACGATGGGGCTGTTACCCGAGCTCAAGGAGGTTATCTGTAGTGCAAGTGTCGATGAAGATGATTTGTTCGATTCTTTCTCAGCACTCATCGACGCACGTGAGCATGCAGGCCACCCTGTGACCCTAATCACTCGTTGAACACGCGTCTTCAAGCAGCCGTTTGGGCTATGACAATGCAGCAGCGAGTTCCAACACGGCGTCCAAATGCAATTCTAATATGTGTTCATCTATCTTTCTATTACACGGATTACTACAGTAACCACTTAAACTTGTATTCATTGATGCGGCTGTTCAACCCGTTACCTGAGCAGATAGAAACATCAGATTAAACAACGAAAAAAAAGCTCCCCACTGAATTCGATCAGGTTTACTACTACTCAGAGCCAACCGACCTGGTGTAAAAGACTGAGTACAACATGCTTCCTGAACGGGAAGGAGACATGAATGGTGCATCAATAGCGCCACGTTCAATTGTTTGTGTGAGTCTACAAGTAGCAGGCTTCAAGTCCAAATGCCACCGCGGTGGGGACAGTCTGAGTGAGACTCAGCTGCGAGAGAGGACGCCTGGGGCCGGAGGTGATCAGCCTTCTCAGCAGCTGAGGTATGACTTGGGTCATTGACTTATCTATCGGGGGATTTTGGTGCGATATGAGGACGTGGCGAGCCCATGAAGGGGCGATGGTGGGATGGAGACATGGCATCGTGGCCGCAAGTTGTGCGGGTCGTAGGCGTAGCGCCGCATAGGGTGTTTTCTGTCAGTTTATACAGCGTGTTTTCTGCTAACGGGTCGAAAGGTAACCATAATGAACGTACGGGCTTCTGCAGCACATGTCCCCACACGCAGCTGCCAATGCCCGCGAGCTCCTCCTCAACTTCATGCCCATATACGCTTCAAGTTCAACTGCATCGAAGACAGTCCTCGCAATGTTCGTATCATCGTTGTTGGTTGTCTTGGGGATGATCTGCACGTGGCCAAAAGCTGTCAGTCGAGGTGGAATAGTGGCCGATGTTGTACTCGTCGCATAGTTCGCGGCAAGTTGAGGTAGAACTTGAATATGCGGTAGCTCTGGTGGAGGGGGAATGACGGTGGAGATTCCTATAGGGGAGCAGAAGGAGGAAGTAGCACTGTGTCGGAGGTCATGGTGAAGCTGCGGAGTGCGGAGCTGCGGATGACAGACCTGGGTTTAAGCGCTTGGCTTGGCCTCGCCTCCACAGTCTCGAGCACTCCCATCTGCAAACACTCGCAACCAAGGTCTTCCCTCTGGTCACACCCCAATCCTTACGACCGAAGACGCGAATCGCGCAAGGCACGTCGGCCGACGCCATAAACGCGCGCCGCTCCGAAAATCGCGTCGCGCGGGGTCGCACCGTCGCACACGTCGTGCACGGCCCATCGCAGGTCTACAACACATCCCAGGACTTTTGCTGTATATAGGTCCGATCAGGTCTCTTTCGTACGTTCCTTTATTTCCTTTTCGTCTTGGACTTCCCGCTCTCATCCCTTTTCGTCAATGTCGCCCCACATCCCCCACTATTCGTCTTGCACGGAGAATGCTTGTCTGTATTCAAGTATATAAGACACTCTCGCCTGGCCTCTCCAAAAGAGGAGGGCAATAGGAGAAATCTGAGCCCATTTGTATGTTCTCAGGTTCTAGTGGGATCACTGCCTCACCCCTCTCTCCCTCCCTCTCGGTCTCAGACCATTTCCGAACTCACTCCCGTGGACTAACCACCTACGTGGCCACTCCCCAAACATGTCTCATATATTTCCTCCCATCCATCGCCTTAATCTTTCCGAAAGAATCTTCGAGGGCATACCGAGTTATGCTTTCCAACTTCGGAGGTACGCTGCCTTCTATGTTTATCACTCAGAAACGGCCACACACCACTGCCAACAGTGTTACATCTATCGACATCCTCGATGATGATTCGCTTATCAATATATTTCGTCTATATCGCCCTGACCTCCTGGACGAAGAGGAAACTAACGATGTTCGCATCTTACAGGGGGGAGAATGGCGTCGCGAATGCTGGTGGTACAAGCTCGTGCACGTCTGTCGAAGATGGCGATCTCTTATCCTTGCATCTGCGTCCCACCTCGGTCTCTCCCTCCTTTGCACACGTCGGACGCCCGTGGCCGACATGTTGGCACATTCACCTCCCCTTCCGCTCGTCATCGATTATGCCGACAAGAAGCGGAATTTCACTCCATTGGAAGAAGAGGGCATCAAGCTTGCCCTCCGACACCACGATCGCGTGCGTCGCATCCGCTTCGCGATGGTCGTACCATGTCTGCGAGCGTTGTTCAGCGCCATCGACAAGGAATTCCCGACCCTGGAATACCTGTACATCGACCCACTGACCTACAGCGATAAAGGTCTTATACTTCCCGAGACATTTCGAGCGCCAAATCTGCGCCATCTCGTCCTGTTGAATTTTGCCCTTCCGGTGGGATCTTCGTTACTTGCAACTGCGACGGGTCTCGTCACGTTCTCGCTTAACTTTATCCCGCCATCTGTCTCCTGGCACCCACCCGATTGTCTCAATCGCGTTTCATCGATGCCCGATCTACAGACACTTGGGATCTCGTTTTACTCTACTGTGTCCAATCATGATCTCGGGAGGCGGGTCGTGAATACGCCGAACGTGGCGCATGTCGTACTTCCTAACCTTCGCTGGCTTGGGTTCCAAGGTGGCAGTGCTTACATGGAAGCCCTTCTGCCCCATATGACGACACCTCGTCTGGAGAAGCTCCAATTATACCTTTTCAACGAACTGATATCTATCCGGAACCTGCAGCAATTTATTAGCAGCGCGGAGAACCTCAGATTCACCAGTGTCAGTTTGAGGTTTGGTAGGATGGGGTTTGCCTTACAGGCGTATCCCCGTAAGGGGTCCGCAATGTATGCCGCGTCCACGGTGGTTTACCGCATAGGCCATGACTGGCCATTATCTACCACTACGCAGATGCTCGGCGTCCTCGGACCAGCATTGCCCATGGTGATGCACCTCTCTGTCGGCATCTGTGACAAGGGTCATATGTTATGGTCGGGAATTCCCAGGTACAATGACGCTGACCGCGCGGAGTGGCGTGATATCCTCAGGT
>Ga0307510_10000798_pt1 | contig 32635 bp, 36 predicted proteins | sample 12_EM_MG_FD_207224 | JGI IMG/M metagenome (GOLD analysis project Ga0307510, IMG submission 207224) | Populus trichocarpa ectomycorrhiza microbial communities from riparian zone in the Pacific Northwest, United States - 12_EM | ecosystem: Host-associated > Plants > Roots > Unclassified | place... | reverse complement strand
GAAAGATAATGGGCAATTAATGGTCAACTTTGAAACCCCCCTCCCACAAAAATGCAAATAATGGTGAAACTAATGTCTTGGGGACTTGTTGGCATGGTGTTGGCACTTCCATCATATTTCAGTCTCCGACCCACCTATTGGTGAAACCCTAGTGTTTATCATGTTAGTTTTTTTTTGAACATGCACTCATGCCACAGCTATTGCTTCATCGCAAACTACTTGATGAATTGGACAACATTGACCATTCTTTCAAATGTGCCTGGCTTTCCAAATACCTGTAAGATGTGACCATTGAACCTTTCCCCTCCCTCTTAGCAAGTGACAGTGACTCCAGCAAGTCCTCTATATCAAGCATCAGCAACATCAGCACAATCTCATCCATTCACTCAGATGACAAGTCATCCATCCAGCCTTTCCTCTTGCTCTCTTGTTCCAACCTTGAAGAGATGTATTTCCTTGTGACACAGGCCAAAATTGACAAACTGTGCTGAGAAATCCTTACGTCAAGGGTTCTATGCAGGAACCCTGCAGTCAAGAAGGTGTCACAACTCCCTCTCCTTGAACACTGGCACACTGGCAACATCAAACAGTACAGGAGAAGAGTCTGTGTTGACCCCGACACCTTTGATGGCATTGCCAACAAGATCCACACCCACCACATTTTCCACAATCACTCCAACACCCCCCAGGCCCCAGTCGAAGTTCAACTTGCTATTTTTCTGTTTTGTGCTGGCCATTATGGTAATGCTGCCAGCCCAGAAGTGATAGGACACTGGGCTGGCATCAGTCCAGGCATGGTAGCAAACTGCACCAATTGCGTTATGCTGGCCCTTTTATCACTACACAATGAATGCATTCACTTCCCAATGGCAGAGGAGTGAGAGAGTGCAAAAGCATAGGTTGCGGCACAGGTATGCCCTGAGTGGAGCGATGGGTATATGATGGTGGATGGCACCAAATTCCTGCTATTCCAGCAGCCAGGTCTTCACAGCAACACCTGGTTTGACAAGAGTCAGACATACTCATTGGACTGCCAGGTGCATGGTTATGTTTATCTATGCTATCACAATCTAACCCTTTACTAGCTTGTCATGCTTCCTGATTCGCTTGCCATTGTGGACTATGCTGTTGGCCATACTGGCAGTGTCCACAATGCCCAGGCCTTCCGTGTTACCCAGGAGCACAAGTGCATTTTGGCCCCTGGTGAGTGGATATGGGCGGACTCAGCATATCCTCCCAAGATGTGGTGTGTCACACCGTTTCAGAAGCCTGCTGGTGGCAAGCTGTCACCCAATCAACAGACATACAACTACCATGTGTCAAAAGTAAGTTCCTATTGTATTTCTTTTGTCTTCTTATGATCCTCAATTACTAGGTCCACATACATGCTGAGCATGCAATCGGGCTACTCAAAGGCCACTTTCAAGCCCTCCACAAACTCCAAATTCAAATCACCTTGCCCAAGGACCACAAATGGGCAATTACTTTTGTCTGGTTCTGCATTATTGCACACAACCTGATACTTATGCTTGAGGGTGGGAACTTTGACCCACATTTTCATGAGCACCTCTACACAGCTGGAAGATGATATCTGGTGCCACACAACAACAAAGGTAGTGATGATGGATTGCAGGAGGTTCAGCAACACATGGAATTGGAAGGGCAGAGGTTCCAGTGGTAGATCATAACACAGCTTTTCAATAGCAAATCAAGCAGGGCAGTGAGGCAACCCAAATAGTGGGCCAGATGAACTTTTATTGAATGTACTGTAGATAGCTGTGGTGTAAATGCTATGTGGTAGTGTCTATTACTTCAGCACAGATGGCCCTGGAAGGCCCCAGTCAGTAGAAGGGAGAGGGAAAGTAAAGTGATCCACATTGGAGGGGTATGTGTTTGTTGGGTGATATTCATTCATAAGGCTGGGGGCTTGTCCACTCTTCAATTGAGCAAGCTTGACCTCAAGTTGAAGCGCACATTCCCTGTATGCAAGCTCCTTCTCTTGCAATTGGTGCTTGAGTAAGAGCTCCTCCTTCTGCGATTGTTGCTTGAGTGTGAGTGCCCATTCCCCAGCAGCAAATTGGTCCTTCTTGCATGCTTGTACCATCTCATGTTCCATCTTTTGACATGCTTGCACCATCTCATGTTCCATCCTTTGACATTTCATTTTGATGCTGGCCAGCTTGATGGTCTGCGCACTCTTTGCAAGGTCAGCAAACTGGGACTGGTCACTACTAACTGATTTGAGTGAGCTGTCAATGGGGGAACATTTATTTGACATGTGACTGCTGGATGTCAGAGCTGAGGGAGTGCGCAAATTGCCCTGGATGGCAGGTCTCCTGCAATCCATGACTGGTGTCGCTATGTGCCCAACAGTGATGCTTGATGCCCTGGCTGGTATAGACTTGAGGGGGAGACCAAACCTCACACCAAGATCAGCATTGCCAACAAAAATCAACAAGTATGATTGCGTACCTCAGGAGCATCATCAAATCCTTCCAGCCCAATGTCAATGTCAATATCCACAAGTCCAGCAGCACCCTCAACCAAGTCCACCAGGCTTGCGTCCTTGATTTCATCCCCCACTAGTTCATTCTTGGGCTCTTCTTCCTGATCAGCAATACAATTACCATGCAACAGGAACAGAAGCTCTTGTGCCTCACCCTCTATATCCTGGCTGGGGCCTGATAAGACAGTATGAGGGTTGTAATTTGGGAGGGTCCTCCAAAACCCATGGAGGCGCTCCCAGATTGGTAAGTTGTGCTCAAGGAGAAGTTTGTCTGAACATAAAGACTGGTCAGCATATGGTGCACAGATATGTAAATACAAACATACCTAGGATGTTGTTTAGGTTGGGGTTCTCCTGAAGCTGTTCGCTGGTCAATCCAGCTCCTGTTTGGCCAAGCACGGCATTGATTGCCCAATATTTTCCCTTCAAGCTTATTTGTCAAGATCAGTGTTTGAATGGTAGTGGCAACAAAAAAAACTCACTAGGTGATATGGTTCTCAACAGCCTTTGAATACTTTACTCCATTTGCCTTCAGGTCATCCTTGACATTCTCATCATCATTGACTGAGAGGATGTAGTTGGCCATCTTGACATGGTAAACAGTCTTCAGGCTCTTGGCAACGCAAGGATGACGGCTTTCATCCTTAGCATCCTGCACCAAGTCAGAAAACAGTCATTGACAGTCCTCAATGTTATTTTCCAACCACTCAACAAGCCGTTCTGTATGCTGTGAGTTCCATTTGACATGTCTGCCCTTTGGGTCCACAGGGTTGTCTTTGCCATCCTCATCAGCTGCATTCTTTGCCTGGCCACCATGTGGTTTGCTGGGGGCTTTGGGTCCTTTATGATTGTGGGCATTGGAGGCATGAGAGGACATGGCAATGGGAACAAACAATGTGTAGCACAGATGTCGTGTCAGTTGATTCTGACAGAAAAAAATAAAATAAAACTCCAAAAAAAGATGGTCTTGTTAATGGAACACAGAAGCAGAGGAATAATGTGCATTTGACAAAGAATCGGCCTTCAAGTCTATTAACCAAAAAGAGTCCATTCATCATTTGATTATTGATCTCCTGAACAACACCATCTACAAATAATAAAATAAATAATGAAACAATTAATGTACACAACAATGGGAACTTTGAAAGACCCTAATAGGGTCTTTCAAACATGCCATTAATCACACCATTATTTGTCCAATTAATTTGATCATTAAGTCATTTTTCGCATGAAAATTGGATTAATGGATGAAATAATGAGAAAATTAATGAACAATTAATGGTCAACTTTGAAACCCCCCCCCTGCGAAAATGCAATAATGGTGAAGATAATGGGTTGCCTTTGTCTTGGGGACCTGTTGGCATGACATTGGCACCTCCATGTTTGAGCCTCCGACCATTGCAGTGCATTTAGGGCTGGACTTTGTATCACTTGTGAGAAAAAAAAAACCACAGTGCCTGGGCCTGAGCCTGCAATATGCTTATGCTTCTCATTTGCAACCTTTGTTGCTTGTCTCACAGTCTCACTTCTGTCAAGCAAAGGGGTATCACACAAATAAAAGGGCTAAATCAGGGTTGATGCCTGCATGCACTCCACAAGAGCAGGAGGTGTGGTTTAATACATTTGAGTACCTACAGAGGTCTATAGTAAGGTAAGGATATTGAGAAAAGTCCACAAAGCAAGGGCAAGGAGGCAATGGTGTCAGTATCATTGGGACATGGCATCAGTGTTGTCAGGATGTGGTGTTGGTGTCATCAAGGTGTGTTGTCAGTTGGTGTCATCAGCAGGACATGGTGTTGGTGTTGTCGAGACATGGCATTGGTGTTGTTGGGACACGGTGTTGGTGTTGTCAAGACATGGTGTCAGTGTTGTTGGTATCATCAGGATGTGGCATTGGTGTCATTGGGATGTGATGTTGGCGTTATTGGGAGGCAGTGTCAGTGTCAGTACTATCAGGAGGGGTACTGGTGTCATCAGGAGGTGGTGACAGTGTGGACAAGGAAGTCGATACAAATACAAATGATGCACTGGGTGCGCCAGAAGGGAAGGGAGGCCCTGTCATGGCCATTCATGCATGGCTGTAAGCCTTACAGCCACACTTGTGACGTCGATGAGATGCAATACAAACTGCAAAGGTGAGGGACAACAAGAGAACAGGGAATGTACAAATCACAAAGGCACAAGGTGTAAGGACACAGTAGTTCCTTAAGTTCACTGATGCTGCTGTTGTTGATAAGGGGCAAGGGGTCAAGAGACTCTAACAAGGTAGGCCTTCTGTAACACCTGGTGACATAGGTTGAACTTAGATGCTTTTATGTAAATGTCCATGGGACAATAGGAGTCTGAGTGTTGGTAATCAAAGTAAAAGAGAGGCGTGCAGAAGCTGCATAATACAGCTGAGAGATCTAATCTGTGGGAAGATGTTGATGTCATTTTGGGTATGGGTAAAAAGCCTGCTATTTTGGTGTAAGTTAAGTCTGGGGCTTGATGTCACAGAAGCCCCTTCCTTATATACTACTACTGACATCACAGGCACAATCAGTTATCAACAACTGATGACAGATCACAGAAGGTGCTATCATACAGTAAAGTTTTACCAAACAGCCTTGATCCTTTTCGTATCATAAGGGTTTACATAACTCAGACAGTTATCTTTTGTATTGTTATACCAGTCCTAAGATGACAGTCCGTAACACAAGGACAAAACAGTGGCCTGTTGGCTCAATTCACCATCAGTTGGTCAGTCAAGAGTTGGAGGCCAATGTTGCCTGCCTCTCAGCAAGGCCAGGCAAGACACTAGATGCAGGGTGAGCAGGAAGAGGGGTGTTACAATCCACCCCCATTTTTCTCTTCACCATCGGACCCCCTCCTTATCACCCTGTCTAAACCTCCACTTATGGCCAAGCGACCATTACCATTGAACCCACCATCCCTAGAAAACCTGCCACCACCACTGCCCAGTGAACCATCCATAACATTGTCACCCCTTGATCAGCCACCAGTCAAACCCCTCATCCCTGTCCCCTGGAACATCCACCAATGGGAGTACTCCTCAATGGAGACATACCAAGAGCCACCCCCAGTAGAGAACCCACTGGAAGATCCAGACAGTCCCATGGAGGACGCACTGCCCTTAGAGCCAGAACCAGTCACTTGCTATGAACCTGATGTCCCCAGAGGCCAGATACATACCTTATCCCTGGAAGAGTCCCCTATTGAACCCTGGGAAGCATACCTCACTCAGCCCAGTAGTCCTGTGTCCCGCAAGCACTCCCTGTTACCCACAAGTCCCTCTTCAGTGCCCATACAACAACATACCAGTTGTGAAGGCAGTTACCAGTCAATCACCCCTTCAGCCTCATCACCCATAGCTGGCACCTCACCCCAGAGTCAGGGCTACCAGTCGACCTCTTCAGAAGAGTCTGCAAGCCATCCCTCATCCACGCAGAGCTCTGCAGACAATGCAGATAGTGACATGGCCCTTAACTGGGTCTCTATCAAAACCAACTACCATAAAGGGTAGCTGCTTATACTAGATGCCCATTAGACCAGAATGGGCACGCGGCAATCAGATCTCCTCGGATCAATCTCAAACCTTGTGGTCGTCATCGCATCATGACGACGCTTCTCTTCTTGGAATGACCTGCCGCCATTGTTCTCTGGTTAAGGATAGATTAGGCAATTCCCTGATCCTTCATTTGCTCTTGCTCATTCTCTATTGTTCGACTTATACAGACCACAGCACTTATCCGCGGACCTTCATATGATACAGACAGACCTCTCTTGACCAGAAATACCTACCTTAGTGACCATGGCCTGTGCGCAGACCCGCCTGTATATAAGCACCCAGTATTTTGACAGTCAAGCCCTAAGCTTGACTTGATTCTCAATATCAACATTCTTGAAAGCTCCCCTTGTGCCTCCCCTTCCCCTCATCTCTTACATAAGCCACTCAGAGTCATCTCTAGCAACACTAGAGACTTCTACTCCTTCAAAGTACTCACCACCAGTGTTACGTTCCATGGACTAATTTTCTTTTTATGCTTACCAATTTGTTCCCACCATGTGACTGCTTACTTGATGTATCACCTGACTCCTTTCTTGCTTACTTGACCGCTTTCTTGTCATCTTAGGGGTGCCAACTCATAACTAGGATCCCTCTCTTAGTTATTCGTCATTCCTACTAACTACTGTACTTGTTTTCTGTCATTACTAGTACAGGTACTAGTAGTATTATTCCTTAGTCATGGTAGCTGCCCTCATGTATATAAGCCGGTCTTATTTCTAGAGTTGGGCCTTAAGCCTGACTTGGTTTAATACCCAAATCTCGTTGCTTCCACTGTGAGACTTCTAAGTCTTTTTCTTCACTTCTTGAGTTGTCTCAAAGTCCCCTTTGAGACTCTCCTTTCCTCTTGCTCATCTCCCAGACCCTGGATTAAGTTCCACTTCATCCTTTTACCCCCCATGCTGTGTTAAGGGTTAGCAGTCCCTTATGACTACGCTTTGCTGCCTACTTGTATTTTTGCGCACATCGTGCCTTAAGGTTCTTGGACCTTAACACAAGTCAGGCTTTCCTCAGATGTCCTTGAAACACAGGACAAATACCAGAAACACCCTGGCGGCAGTAGTACTCATCGGAACTCTCGATCAAGACAAGAGAGTACACAGGAGACAATAGGACAATCTCCCAGAACACATCAAAGGCGAAGCATACTTCAAATATCACGGACCCAGACACAGAGATACCGGATACTACATCAACCTCCCAAAGAAAACACATGGAGCTGTTGAATTCGTCAAAGTAGAAGATGAAGATTACTGGGTAAAACTCCTCTGGAAAAATGACCAGTGGATCACAAACCAAGGAGGAGTACTTTATACCCCAAAGCTTGGCTCTTGGAAAGATACGGACCCTCAGCACCCACATTATATCAACCCAGAACACTTTAGCCCAACACTTCATACTGCTATCGAACAACTGGAAGAAGAAATCATTGCAGGAGGAGTTCATCACATTGCAACCCTCCAAGGAAGCCATCCGTTCACAGAACAAACACCTATCCTTCCCCAAATTGAAGCAGCAGTTCACCAAGGAATCCCTATTCCTCTTGATACCACCCCAGCAGGCACTGTTCACCCCCAATTATCCATTCAAACCACAATGGCAGAACAAATCGACACCACTATTGCAGGGCAACCGCAACCAAATATTAACGTTATCAACCATAACACCAATGGCGCACTCAAAGGAAATCCTCCACCTATCTTTGACAGAGACAGATCCAAAAGCAGAACTTTCCTAACCGCCTTCTACCTCTGGAGGTTGACCAACAAACATAATGATACTATGAGAAAGCCTTACTCACACATTACCACTCTCCTCTCCTACATGAGCAGACCACAAGTGGACTCCTGGAAGGAAGAACAGCTTGACAAACTCATCGAAGAAATAAATGATGGAACCCAAGAAACAGATGAAATTCTCTGGGATAGCTTCATAGAAAATTTCAAATAAGCATACACCAATACAAACCTCAGAGAAGAAGCGTACCAAGCACTAAGCAAACTTTGCCAGAAAGAAAGCCTGGATGAATTCTTTGCTGAATTCAAAAGGCTAGCCAGAGATGCTAATGTGGCACTTGATGATCGTGGCACCATCAAACTCCTGAAAAATGCCCTAGCAGGACCACTCACTTGATCAGTTATCCAACTCCCTGGATATGACATTAGTGCTGATCCTGGCTGGACTTTCAAGAAATGGGAAACAGAAACCAGAAAACAGCATCTCAAATGGAAAACCGGCATGCAGTATACTAAACCAATCGATCCATGACGACAGGCAATGTACAGAGCATTTGGAATCAATCCAAACCGAGGAGGAAATCCTTGCGGAGGACATACCAATGGACCAGGATGACACACCACCTCTCAAGGAGGACATCATATGGACGTTGATGCTGCAAAAACTGGCAGAGGCATACAACACTCTGAAGCAAAGAAAAATGAGTTAATGGCAGGAAATCAATGCTTTTATTGCGAAATCCAAGGACATTGTGCTAAGGACTGTTGAAAGAAACAAGCAGATCATCGCAACTATGAAAATGGAACCAATAACAGCCCTGGCAATAGCAGATCCACCAACTATCCTGGCAAAAGCAAACCTACTACCAACCATGCCATACCTGGTGCACTAGACATGACCCCTGGAGACATTTCCAGTTTCTTGAAAGACAACATGGGCTCGCTTGATAAAGATACCAAGCTGGGCATTGTCAAATCTCTTATGCCGAAGGATTTTACCGAAGCCCAAAACTAGCTGCCATAGTTAGGGCATTCCGCCTTGATAGTGTGTTTGTAAACAAATCAAATTCAATACAAGTTAAAATTTTACTATCACACTATCAAGGAAAGGCAGAAGAAATCGCACTATTGGACACTGGAGCTACTGAAAATTTTATCGATCACACCACTGTCGCTTGTCTACACCTAGGAACAAAGAAACTCCCCTATAATCGACCCATTTACAATGTCGACAGAACCCTCAATCGACATGGTATCATTACTCATGCTTGCGATCTACTAGTCACCAAAGGAAACAAAAAAGTACAACAACGCTTCTTTGTTACCAACCTTGGACGCGACAGATTCATTTTGGGATACCCATGGTTCAGGGAATTTCAACCAGATATCGACTGGGCTAATGGCATGCTAAGGGGACCTGCAGTCCACATGGAAACCCTACTCTTTGGAACCCTTCAACATGCTAAAACATGGATTAAAAACAAGACACCAGCAAATGAGGACCTCATACTAGAAGCACAACAAACTAGGTGCGCTCCATGGATGGGAGTAACCCCTTCAGAAATGAAGGGAGGCCCAGTGGAGGTCAACCGCACCCATACAGCAGTAGAAATGGCCCACAAATACACATCAAAACATGGAAAAGAGGAAGTAAAACTTCCTGAAGAATTCAAACACCATACAGCACTATTTTCGGACGAAGAGGCAAACAAATTCCCACCAACTTGAGGTGAAGGAGACCACAAAATTATACTCCTAGACACTGCTCCTACCCACTTCAATTGCAAAGTCTACCCATTATCACAAGATGAACAAGAAGCAGAGGACAAATTCTTGGATGAAAACTTAACCAAAGGATATATCACACCCTTGGACTTCCCATATGGCTTTTCCACATTCATGGTCCCAAAAAAGGACTCAAAGGAGAAACAATATATTATTGACTACCACCCTCTCAACAATGTCACTCAAAAAGATGTCACTCCACTCCCAAACCTCAAGCAGTGTATTGAAAATCTGCAAGGGATGGAATTATTCAGTAAATTCAACATTCATTGGGGCTACAACAATATCTGCATCTGAGAAGGCAACCAATGGAAAGCCGCATTCAAAACACATCGAGGCCTCTTTGAACCAAAAGTTATGTTCTTTGGCATGTCAAATTCCCCTGCCAGTTTTCAATGCTTCATGAATGGCATACTGGAAGAATTATACAAACACTTCGAGCAAAAAGGTATCCAGAACATCTGATGTATGATACAAAACTACATGGACGACTGTGGTCTTGGCACACTACTCAAAGATATAGCACTCCACATCGAAATTATCCACTACCTATTCGACCTCCTTGCACGCCATGGACTCCACCTCAAACTATCAAAGTCGGTCTTCATGCAACCCCAAATGGGCTTTTTGGGTGTTAGGATATCCAAGGATGGAGCCACTATTGACCCAGCCAAAGTTGCAGGTCGCAGAGACTACCCAAGAGAGCTTAAAGACCAACAACAAGTCTGAGGATTCCTAGGGGTTGCCAGTTACCACTGCATGTTCTGTGCAAACTTTTCCATCATTGCTGCACCACTTACCAAACTCACAGGGAAAACTGTACCATTTGAATGGGGTCAAGAACAGAAGGACGCACAAGAAAAACTCATTACCCTTATCACTAATGCCCCAGTACTCGTTAAACCAGACCCAGACTGCCAATTTGAACTGGAAACAGATGCATCACAAATTGGCACAGGAGCAATACTTTATCAACAAGACCCCCCAACCAAGCATACAGATGGCACAGAAAAATTAGGCCCACAAAGACCAGTAGGATTCCATTCCCAGAAATTCACCACAACCAAACAAAATTACCCCATATATGATCGTGAATTTCTAGGTGTTATGCATGGTCTACAATGCTGGTCCCACCTACTCAAAGGAACAGCAATTCCAGTCCTGGTATTCACAGACCACAACAATCTACGCTACTATAGAGACCCCAGAAAAATTGGTCCACAGGTCGCTGGTTATCTACCAGAAAGGGAACAATACAACATAATCCTGGAATATAAACCTGGTGCAACAAATTGTGCAGATGCCCTATCTAGGCAACCTGACTATGAAGGAATAAACCCTGCCAATGAAGATGTTACTGTCTGGCCCAACAAATATTTCTGCAAAAACCACACCTCAATTCGTGTATTCAATATGGATAGTATTGGTGATAATCTAGACAGCAAAATCAAACTAGCGCAATACCCCAATCAACCAAAACTCAAGCAATGGGCACCATTACATAATCTATCCCTACTTGATGGCATTCACTGGTATCGTGGGACCACCCTGGTTGTTGTGGCAGACAACAGCCTTAGGAGGGGAGTAATTTCCCTTTTTCACGACCATGTGTGTTATGATCCACCCCAATTTTTCACCTCCTTGTTGGACCCCCTCCTTGTCACCATGTCCAAGCCACCACTCATGGCTAAATGACCATTACCATTAAACCCATCACCACTACCAGAGCTGCCACCACTACCACCTAGTGAACCATCGTCACCTGTCAACCAACCACCAGTCCTGCCCCTCGTCCCTGTCCCCTGGAACATCCACCATCAGGACTACTCCTCAATGGAGATGTACCAAGAGCCACTCCTAGTAGAGAACCCACTGGAAGACCCAGACAGTCCCATGGAGGACGCACCGCCCTTAGAGCCACAACCAGTCACCCACTATGAACCTGACATCCCCGGAGGTCATACCAAGACCTTATCCCCCAAAGAGTCCCCTATTGAACCCTGGGAAGCCTACCTCACTCAGCCCAGTAGTCCTGTGTCCCACAAGCATTCCCTGTCGCCTACAAGTCCCTCTTCAGCACCCATACGACAATGTACCAGTCGTGACGGCAGTTACCAGTCAATCACCCCTTCAGCCTCATCGCCCATAGCTGGCACCTTGCCCCAGAGCCAGGGCTATCAGTCAACCTCCCCAGAAGGATCCGCAGACAACCCCTCATCCACGCAGAGCTCCGCAGATGACATAGATAGCGACATGGCCCTTAATTGGGTCACCATCAATACAGACTACCTTAAAGGGTAGTTGCTTACACTAAGATGCCCATTAAACCAGAATGGGCACGCAGAGATCAGATCTCCTCGGATCAACCTCAAAACTCGTGGTTGTCATCGCATCATGACGACGCTTCTCTTTTCGGAGCGCCCGCCGCCATTGTTCAAGATCAATTAGGCAACTTGTCCAAATCTCCATTGTCCTCGTCTGCTTCTCCATTGTTCTACTTATACAGACCGCAGCACTTGTCCGCGGATTACCATACGATACAGATAGCTCCCTCTTGACCAGAACTACCTACCTTTAGAGTAGTGGTCCATGTGCAGATCCGCCTGTATATAAGTGCCCAGTATTTCGACAGTCAAGCCCTAAGCTTGACTTGATTATCAATATCAATGTTCTTGAAAGCCTCCCTAGTGCCTCCCCTTTTGCCCACTTCTTACATAAGCCACTCAGAGTCATCTCTAGCAACACTAGAGACTTCTACCTCTTCAAGTACTCGCCACAGGATCATCTCTTAGTACAAGTCATACTATCAAGGCCTGTTGAAGCCTTAACACAAGTCAAGCTTTCTTCCAGACACACCAGCTTGGCAAGTAGACAACCACCACAGATAACTACACCCCCCCCCCCATCCCCTATCCCTACCCCATACGTTAGTGCCGGTGGTTCCGCAGTCCACAACTTTGTGAATCTATTGCATAAGACCTCCCTTACCCGGAGTTGAAAGTCTTGTGTAGGAGGATCAAAGCGCCCTCACAGGTGTTGAAGTGGAAAGAGCACATAAACCAAACTAAGGTGTGAAGTTTCTTGGGCTTGTGTCCCTTGAAACGAAGAGGCAGACGAAAGTCAGACAGCCTTGGGTTTTATACACACTGTTATCCCTCCATACGGAGAAGACCTTGGTTCACTCAAATCCACTACACCCATCCATCTATCCTCCTATCCATCCAAAGAAGTCATGATGACATCAGCAAACAACATGAAGACATATGCTGCGGTTGCTGCTACAAGACGCGCACCCCATATCCAAGACCAGAAGGCCACTGGTAGACCAAAAGGTGTCACAGCTACAGGACGCTCGACTACTGAAGTCAGAGCAATTAAACCGACAACAGATTGGTCATACCAGGGAACCACTGGATCATCAATGGGAGAAATAAAGGCGCACAAAAAGACACAACCACAAGGCGACGCAAAGTCAATGCTTCGCAAAGCTCTATACGAGATCTTCGACATCAAAGCACCGATTGTCACAGAAACAAAGGACCCTATCGAGGTCAACGCACTATGCTTTGTGGGGAAATACCACCGCCATGGGATAGCATCCCAAGTGAACCACATGTTCTACAGGAACTTGACATGGCCACAAGACAACGGCCACAAGTATGCACCACCATCAAACAAACTTATGAGAAGCCTGGAATGCTTCCATTGCCACAAGAAAGGCCACTACGCCCATCACTGCCAAGTTAGATGACAAGTCAATCATGATCGACAAGAAGTCGCAGTCATTAACACCATTCGAAGCTGTCCAGATATGGGAAACCTACCCATGAACCAACTTGCCAAAAGGATCCAAGAAAACAAGAGCGCCAATAATTTTGACACTCTCAAAGAAGAAACCCTGGATCATTCCCCACAGTTATTGGACACAAAGAAACTTGAGAAACTTATGGCCAACAACCAGCCACCAGCACATACACTAGGACCACAGAAAATCAAGGCGATACAAGACTGTATTGCTACCAATGCCCACAAATTTGATGAGGCCACTTGCCAGAAGCTAATCAAGCTATGCAAACCAAAGACAAAGTCCATCGCACAACGATTGGAACATGCACATGCCTATCCAAAGTCGAAGCCCTCTGCACAGCAGATGGGAGACGCACTCAAAGAACAGATCCAAACCATGGATGAAGACACAAAAATCAGAATGCTCAACAAGCTTATCCCAAAGAATGGATGCGATATCCAGAAAATTGAAACCCTTGCCAGAACCTTTGGACTAGATAGTGTCTTTGTCAACAAGAGCAATTCAGTCCAAGTACAATTTGTGCTTGTCAGCTATAAAAGGGAGACAACAGAAATCAGTCTCCTTGATACCAGAGCCACAGAAAATTTCATCGACTCAGAAACCATCAAAAAGCTCCGCCTAGGAATGAAGGAACTGCCCTACCAACGACCTGTCTTTAATGTTGACGGAACACCCAACAGACAAGGAAAAATCAGTCACTACTGTGACCTCATGGTTAGCCAGGGAAATCTCAGACGACAACTATGTTTCTTCATCACAAATTTAGGAAGAGATCGCTTCCTTTTCGGCTACCCCTGGTTCAAAGCATTCAAGCCCGACATTGATTGGGAAGCAGGAACCCTCAAAGGACCAAAAGTCAAAGCTGAAACCATTTGGAAAATTACCTGGGACAAAGCACAAGGCTACCTCAAGGAGAAGCAACAAAAACAAGAAGACAATGATCTTATCATGGAAACTCATGAAGCAATCATGGAAGAACTCGAAGACCAAAGCCAACCAAACATATGGATTGGAAGAACTACTATGGAAGTCAACAGGACCCACAACGCCACTGAAATGGCTCACAAGTATGCGGAAGAACACAAGAAAGAAGAAATCACCTTGCCAGAAGAATTCAAATGACATGCCCTCCTCTTCTCAGACGAAGAAGCCAAGAAATTCCCCCCATCACGTCCATGTGACCATAAAATCGAGCTTACAGCTGAAGCTCCAGCAAAATTCAATTGCAAAACCTACCCCATGAGCCTCAAAGATCAGGAGGCAGAAAACCAGTTCCTCAACGAAAACCTAGCCAAGGGATACATCGTCCCATCCGAATCACCCTATGGATTTAGCACATTCATGGTCCCTAAAAAGGACAGCAAAGAGAAACGCTATATCATTGACTACCGCCCACTTAATGCAGTCACAAAGAAAGACGTCACCCCCCTTCCTAACCTGGCCCAATATATTGAAGACCTCCAAGGGATGGAGCTGTTCAGAAAATTCGACATACACTGGGGTTACAACAATATTCGCATACACGAAGGGGATGAATGGAAAGCTGCCTTCAAAACCTGCCGCAGTGTTAAGGCTTCAATGGGCCTTGATAGTACGACTTGTACTAAGAGTGAACTGGTGGCGAGTACTTGAGGAGGTAGAAGTCTCTAGTGTTGCTAGAGACGACTCTGAGAGGCTTATGTAAAAGATGAGGGAAAGGGGAGGCACTTGGGGAGCTTTCAAGAACGTTGATATTGTTAATCAAGTCAAGCTTAGGGCTTGACTGTCGAAATACAGGGCGCTTATATACAGGCAGGTCTGCGCACGGGCCACTACTCTAAAGGTAAGTAGTTCTGGTCAAGAGGGAGCTGTCTGAGTTGTATGGTAATCCGCGGACAAGTGCTGCGGTCTGTATGAGTCGAACAATAGAGAATGAGCAAGAGCGAATGATAAAATGACAAGTTGCCTAATCGATCCTTAAACGGGAGAACAATGGCGGCGGGCGCTCCGAAAAGAGAAGTGTCGTCATGATGTGATGATGACCACGAGGTTTGAGATTGATCCGAGGAGATCTGGTCTCCGTGTGCCCAATACGGTCTAATGGGCGTCTAGTGTAAGCAACTACCCTTTAAGGTAGTCCATATTGATGGTGACCCAGTTAAGGGCCATGTCGCTATCCGCGTCATCTGCGGAGCTCTGCGTGGATGAGGGGTTGTCTGCAGATCCTCCGGGAGAGGTCGACTGGTAGCCTTGGCTCTGAGGCGAGGTGCCAGCTATGGGTGACGAGGCAGAAGGGGTGATTGACTGGTAACTGCCTTCATGACTGGTACGTTGTCGTATGGGCACTGAAGAGGGACTTGTGGGTGATAGGGAGTGCTTGCGGGATACAGGGCTACTGGGCTGAGTGAGGTAGGCTTCCCAGGGTTCGATAGGGGACTCTTTGGGGGATAGGGTCTTGGTATGACCTCCAAGGACGTCAGGTTCATATGGAATGAATGGTTCTGGCTCTAAGGACGGTGTGTCCTCCATGGGACTGTCTGGGTCTTCCAGTGGGTTCTCTACTGGGGGTGGCTCTTGGTACATCTCCATTGAGGAGTATTCCCAACGATGGATGTTCCAAGGGACAGGGACGAGGGGCAGGACTGGTGGTTGATTAAGGGGTGACGATGGTTTGGATGGTTCACTAGGTGGTAGCGGCGGCAACTCTGGTAGGGATGATGGGTTCAATGGTAGTGGTTGCTTAGCCATAGACGATGGCTTAGACATGGTGACGAGGAGGGGGTCCGATAAAGGGGGGAAAAATGGGGGTGGATCATAACATGAGGCCCCTCCTAAGGGAATCGTTTCCACACAATTATGAGCCTTGGCTAGCTGAGCCCTGAGTTCTTTGTGGTACCTGAGCGAGATGTGTGCCCATTTGGCCTGGCTGGGGTTGGGTAGCATGAGTCCTCTGCTTCTCAGCAGGTTGGTCGTCGTGAAGTAGAGCTGGGGGTGTATCCTGAGTAGATAGAGAGCCGTTTCTTTATTGAGTTTTCTGAAGTAGATGCCTAGTGTCCAAGTCTCGAAGCGTCCTGAGTTGTGCTTCCACTTGTTGTCCATAGCAACGAAATCCTTGACAACTAACTTGAGGATTTCTTTGTTGAGTTCTGCTTTAAGGTTCCGAGTTTTCTGCTTCGGCGATAGCGATGAGAACTTCTTGTTGAAGTAGTCCGGCATCAGTGTATTGGCTAGTGGTGTCGCTGTGATCATGTTCTTCTTCTTCTTCTGTCGGGTTGCTAGCATGTTGCTCGCTTGCCGGATACAATCCGGCAGTGCTAACAGCGGGGAGACTGTATTCTGATGGGGTGTCTGGGTTGACCGCAAATAGGGTCGGGTGTCTTGGTGGCTGAGGTTCTTCTGGTCGTAATGTTTCTGACCCCGTCGTATATATGGGCAGGCGTCCTGATGACTCTGGTTCTGTGGGGGGTTGGAAATGGAAGGGGGGTCCACAATGGTAGTAGCGCTGCTGTCTAATTGAAGCGCTGAGGATTGGTTCTTCACTGTCAACTGGGACATCAATTCCGTTGTGATTGATGACAGTTTCTTCTTCTCCTGGTTCCCAGTTGGTCCAGTGTAGTCTGACGGTGAAGTCATTGCGTCTGATGAAGGCGACAAAGAGGTGGAGGTCATCGGCTTCCATGTGTACTCTGACAAGGGCGACACCATTTTCTGTTCCAAGGGTGAAGATGGTAGATGTGGGGAATCCTTGGTTAGGTAGGTCTGGATGTTGTGCCATCGACTAGCGGTGGTAGGGACAGGAGCGTTCTTTACAGAAGTGGGGGTGCTCGAGAGTGTGCTGGTAAGTGATATGGATGGCGTTCTGTAGTGATCCTGGCTTTCTAGCTGATGGGGTGAATTCTCTGAATCGTTATGGGTTGGGGTAGATGGCTGAGTCTCTGAAGAGCAAGCAAAAGAAGTAGAGGGATTGTTTAGAGGGGTTGGAATAATCTGGTTGGCGGGGCATGATGGGGGATATTCTTCAGCTGTTTCCAGGGCTTTTATGCAAGAACGAATGGCTGTTGGGTGACTGGCGTAGAAGTCTGTGACAAGGTCTGCGGCATTCATGTCTGATTCGTCGACCCATGAGTCATGCAAGGGCGAGTAACCTTTCCAGCAGACAAGGTATTGCTTCTTCTTTGTTCACCCAAAGCGTCTTGATTGGAGTACTTGCTCTACTTCCCATTCTGGTTCTCCTTCTATGATGTCGGGTGGTGGTTCTATCCAATTTGGGCCATGTGCTTCTGTTTCTCGGTATGGCGTCAGCAGTGATGTGTGGAACACGTTGTGGATCTTCCAATGACTTGGCAGTTCTATTTTGAATGCGGCGTTTGATATGACAGCGACTACCCGAAAGGGTCTGTATCGCCTTGGTGATAACTTTGGTGTGACATTTGCTGGTAAGTTTAGATTGGTTCCTTCCAGCCAGACTCTGTCTCCAATTGCGAATGGTTTGTATCTTGGTTTTTGCTTTATCCAGCTGTCTTGCGCTTTACGTTGGGCCTCTTGGGCAGCTTCTCTGGCTTCTTTGATATTGGTAAGACGTTTTTCTAGGGTGGGAATGTCGGTTGATCTGGTGGGCTGATGTACGCGTGGAGTATATCCAACAAGGAGGTCGAATGGGGCTTTCTTTGTAGTGGCGGACGGCCATGAGTTCTTCGTATACTGGGCTAGTGGTAGCCAGGTGTGCCAGTTGTTTTGCTGTGTTCCGCAGAACATTCTGAGGTATTGTTCAAGTGACTGGTTGGCTTGTTCACTGGCTCCATCTGTCTGGGGGTGGTAGGCTGTGCTGATATTTTGGTGGATGTCTAGGAGGCGGCATAGTTCCTTTCCAAAGCATGAGGTGAACTGGGGATCTCGGTCTGAGATAATCTTCTTAGGTAAGCCGTAGTGTGGTAGGACGTGTGTCAAGTAGAGTTGTGCAACTCCTTCAGAGTCTATGGCTTCTTTGCAAGGCAGGAATATTGAGGCTTTGGTACAGTCTGTGTCTGTGATCGTCAGGATCGTGTCGTAGTTTCCAGAGGGTGGTAGTTTTGTGATGAAGTCCATAGCAATAGTCTCAAAAGGACAAGCGTTTTCAACAGGAGTGATTGGTGACAAAGGCGGATGGCTAGGATGAGTGTTCACTTTGTTCATTTGACAGGTTGCGCATCCGCGAATGTACTTGGTAATGAAGGCTTTCATGTTGGGCCACCAGTAGTACGGCTGAATTAATTGGAGTGTTTTTGAAATTCCAGGGTGGCCAGCGGTTAATTGGTTGTGAAAAAGGGATGTTACTCCCCTCCTAAGGGTATTGTCTGCCACGACAACTAAGGTGTTTCCATGGTACCAGTGGGTTCCGTCTGCTAGGGTGATTTGTTTGAAAGCTTTGATCCAATTCTTGAGTTGTTTCTGTCCTTGGTATTGCGCTAATTTGACTTGGCTATCCAGATTATGCTCTAACGTATCCCAATCCATGACTTGGATTCGTTCGTTCTTTCCACCGGGCCGCCCGTTTCCGGGGTTGCTCCCGTCCATGGAAATATGTCGAATACTTGTGTGGTGGTCGCAGAAATATTTGCTGGGCCATACAGTGACGTCTTCATTTTCTGGGTTGCTGCCATCATCATGGTCTTCACATCTTGATAGGCCGTCTGCTCGATTTGAGGCTCCTGGCTTGTATTCCAATATCATGTTGTATTGTTTGTGTTCAGGGAGGTATCCGGCGACTCTTGGTCCAATTTTCCTGGGGTCGTGGTAATAGCAGAGGTTTGCATGGTCAGTATAAACTAGTACTGGCTTCTCTGTTCCCTTGAGGAGGTAGTCCCAATTCCTGAGGCTGCGCATGATGGCCAGGAATTCTCTGTCGTAAATGGGGTAATTTTGCTCTGTACTGGTGAATTTCTGGGAGTGGAAACCGCAGGGGTGTCGTGGTCCTGGCTTTTCTGTGCCGTCTGGTCAGGTGATAGGTGGTCCTCTCTGGTAGAGTATTGCTCTGGTCGCTATTTGAGATGCGTCAACTTCCAGCTCAAATTGTTTGCTGGGATCTGGGCGAATGAGTACTGGGGCGCTGGTGATGTGCTTCTTGAGTTCTCTAACTGCGGCTATGCAGTCCGGTGTCCATTCGAATGGGACATCTTTTCCGAAGAGGTGGGTAATAGGGGCTGTGATGGATGAGAATCCGGCGATAAACATGCGGTGATATCCCAAGACTCCTATGAATGAGCGGGCTCCCTTGAGGGTCGTGATGTTCTCTGGCCAGTCTGCTATTCCGGTGATTTTGGCTGGGTCAACAGTTGCACCGTCCTTGGTGAGGCGTACTCCTAGAAAGTCCATGGTAGGCTGCATGAAGATAGATTTGCTGAGCTTGAGATGTAGTCCGTTTTTGGCTAAGAGGTCGAAGGCATAGTGGAGGATCTCAATGTGTAGCTTGATATCTTTGAGCTTTGTTCCTAGTCCACAGTCGTCCATGTATTTTCCTGATGTTGTGAATTCCTTTCTTTTCAAAGTGGTCGTAAAGGTCTTCTAGCATGAGGTTCATAAACCTCTGGAATGTCAGCGGTGAGTTGCTCATTCCGAAAAACATGACTTTGGGCTCAAATAGCCCACAACAGGTTTTGAAGGTGGCTTTCCATTCGTCCCCTTTGCGTATGCGAATATTGTTGTAGCCCCAGCGGATGTCGAATTTGCTAAAGAGCTCCATTCCTTGGAGGTCTTCAATACATTGGGCTAGGTTGGGAAGGGGGGTGACGTCTTTCTTAGTGACTGCGTTGAGTGGGCGGTAGTCAATGATATATCGCTTTTCTTTGCTGTCCTTCTTGGGGACCATAAAGGTGCTGAATCCGTAGGGTGATTCGGATGGGACGATGTATCCCTTGGCTAAGTTCTCGTCAAGGAACTGGTTTTCTGCCTCCTGGTCTTTGAGGCTCATAGGATAGGTTTTGCAGTTGAACTTTGCTGGAGCTTCCGCTGTGAGCTCAATTTTATGGTTGCATGGACGTGATAGGGGGAATTTCTTGGCTTCTTTGTCTGAGAAGAGGAGGGCATGTCATTTGAATTCTTCAGGTAGGGTGATTTCTTCTTTCTTGTGTTCTTCCGCGTACTTGTGAGCCATTTCAGTGGCGTTGTGGGTTCTGTTGACTTCCATAGTTGTCCTTCCGATCCATACGTCGGGATGACTTTGGTCTTCGAGTTCTTCCATAATAGCTTCGTGAGTTTCCATGATGAGATTGTTGTCTTCTTGCTTTTGTCGCTTGTCTTTGAGGTAGCCTTGCGCTTTGTCCCAGGTGGCTTTTCGGATGGTTTCAAGTTTGACTTTTGGTCCTTTGAGGGTTCCTGCTTCCCAATCAATATCGGGTTTGAATGCTTTGAACCAGGGGTAGCCGAATAGGAAGCGATCTCTTCCTAAGTTTGTGATGTAGAAACGTTGTTGTTTTCGTACGTTTCCTTTGCTAACCATGAGGTTGCAATAGTGGCTGATTTTTCCTTGTTTGTTGGGTGTTCTGTTGACATTAAAGACAGGTCACTGGTAAGGGAGTTCCTTCGTTCCTAGGCGGAGTTTCCTAGCTGTTTCTGTGTTGATGAAGTTTTCTGTGGCTCCGGTATCAAGGAGGCCGATTTCTTTGGTTTTCCTTTTGTAGCTGATAACCACGAATTGAACTTGGACTGAATTACTTTTGTTGACAAAAACACTGTCTAGTCCGAAGGTTTTGGCAAGGGTTTCAATTTTCTGGATGTCGCATCCGTTCTTTGGGATAAGCTCATTGATCATTCTGATTTTTGTGTCTTCATCCATGGTCTGGATTTGTTCTTTGAGTGCGTCTCCCAACCGCCTTACAGTGGGCTTCGACTTTGGATAGGCATGTGCGTCTCCCAACTGCTTTACAGTGGGCTTCGACTTTAGGTAGGCATGTGCGTCTTCCAATCGCTGTGCGATAGACTTTGACTTTGGTTTGCATAGGTTGATAATCCTAGCACGAGTGGCCTCATCAAATTTATGGGCGTTGGCTTTGATGAACTCTTGTACCGCTTTGGTTTTCTGTGGTCCTAACATATGCTTGGGTGCTGTCGTAAGCTCCTTGATTTTCTGGGCATCCAATAGTGCCAGTGGGACGTGATCTAGGGTTTCTTCTTGAAGAGCGTCGAAACTATTGGCGCTCTTGGCTTCTTGGATCCTTTTGGCAAGTTGATCCATTGGTAGAATTCCCATGTCAGGGCGGCTTCAAGTGGCATTAATGACTGCGACTTCTTGTCGATCATGATTGACTTGGCGTCTAATTTGGCATTGGCGGGCGTAGTGGCCCTTCTTGTGGCAATGGAAGCACTCCAGGCTTCTCATAAGTTTGTTTGATGGTGGTGCATGCTTGTGGCCGTTATCCTGTGGCTGCATCAAGTTCTTGTAGAACATATGGTTGACTTGAGATGCTGTACTGTGGCGGTGGTATTTCCCCGCAAAGCATACTGCTTTGACCTCAATAGGGTCCTGTGATTCTGTGACGATCGGTGCTTTGATGTCGAAGATTTCGTATAGAGTCTTGTGAAGCATTGCCTTTGCTTCGTCTAGTGGTCACGTTACTTGCGCCTTTGTCTCTCCCATTGATGATCCAGTGGTTCCCTGGTATGACCAATCTGTTGTTGGTTTGATTGCTCCGACTTCAGTGGTCGAGCATCCTGTAACTGTGACACCTTTTGGTCTACCAGTGGCCTTCTGGTTTTGAGTATGGGGTGCGCTCTTCATAGCAGCAACCGCGGCATATGTTTTTGTGTTGTTTGCTGATGTCGTCATGACTTCTTTGTTGTAGATAGGAAGGAGATGGTGTGGCAGGGTTCGGAGTGGCTACTTGCCAAGCTAGTATGTTGAAAGGAAAGCTTGACTTGTGTTAAGGCTTCAACAGGCCTTGATAGTACGACTTGTACTAAGAGTGAACTGGTGGCGAGTACTTGAGGAGGTAGAAGTCTCTAGTGTTGCTAGAGACGACTCTGAGAGGCTTATGTAAAAGATGAGGGAAAGGGGAGGCACTTGGGGAGCTTTCAAGAACGTTGATATTGTTAATCAAGTCAAGCTTAGGGCTTGACTGTCGAAATACAGGGCGCTTATATACAGGCAGGTCTGCGCACGGGCCACTACTCTAAAGGTAAGTAGTTCTGGTCAAGAGGGAGCTGTCTGAGTTGTATGGTAATCCGCGGACAAGTGCTGCGGTCTGTATGAGTCGAACAATAGAGAATGAGCAAGAGCGAATGATAAAATGACAAGTTGCCTAATCGATCCTTAAACGGGAGAACAATGGCGGCGGGCGCTCCGAAAAGAGAAGTGTCGTCATGATGTGATGATGACCACGAGGTTTGAGATTGATCCGAGGAGATCTGGTCTCCGTGTGCCCAATACGGTCTAATGGGCGTCTAGTGTAAGCAACTACCCTTTAAGGTAGTCCATATTGATGGTGACCCAGTTAAGGGCCATGTCGCTATCCGCGTCATCTGCGGAGCTCTGCGTGGATGAGGGGTTGTCTGCAGATCCTCCGGGAGAGGTCGACTGGTAGCCTTGGCTCTGAGGCGAGGTGCCAGCTATGGGTGACGAGGCAGAAGGGGTGATTGACTGGTAACTGCCTTCATGACTGGTACGTTGTCGTATGGGCACTGAAGAGGGACTTGTGGGTGATAGGGAGTGCTTGCGGGATACAGGGCTACTGGGCTGAGTGAGGTAGGCTTCCCAGGGTTCGATAGGGGACTCTTTGGGGGATAGGGTCTTGGTATGACCTCCAAGGACGTCAGGTTCATATGGAATGAATGGTTCTGGCTCTAAGGACGGTGCGTCCTCCATGGGACTGTCTGGGTCTTCCAGTGGGTTCTCTACTGGGGGTGGCTCTTGGTACATCTCCATTGAGGAGTATTCCCGACGATGGATGTTCCAAGGGACAGGGACGAGGGGCAGGACTGGTGGTTGATTAAGGGGTGACAATGGTTTGGATGGTTCACTAGGTGGTAGCGGCGGCAACTCTGGTAGGGATGATGGGTTCAATGGTGGTGGTCGCTTAGCCATAGATGATGGCTTAGACATGGTGACGAGGAGGGGGTCCGATGAAGGGGGGAAAAATGGGGGTGGATCATAACACGTGGGCTATTCGAGCCCAAAGTCATGTTCTTCAGAATGAGCAACTTGCCGCTGACATTCCAGAGGTTTATGAACCTCATGTTGGAAGAACTATATGAACACTTCAAAAAGAAAGGAGTCCACAACATCAGAAAGATATTCAGAAGCTATATGGATGACTGTGGACTAGGAACAAAGCTCAAAGATATCAAGCTACACATCGAGATCCTTCACTACACCTTCAACCTGCTAGCCAAAAATGGACTACACCTCAAGCTCAGTAAATTAATCTTCATGAAGCCTACCATGGACTTCCTAGGAGTACGCCTCACCAAGGACGGTGCAACAGTAGACCCAGCCAAAATCGCCAGAATAGCAGATTGGCCAGAAAACATCACAACCCTCAAAGGAGCCTGCTCATTCATAGGAGTCTTGGGATACCACCACATGTTTATTGCTGGATTTTCCTCCATCACAGCACCCATCACATGCCTCTTCGGAAAAGACGTCCCATTCGAATGGACACCGGACTGCATAGCTGCAGTTAGAGAACTCAAGAAACACATCACTAGTGCTCCCATACTCATACAACCAGATCCCAGCAAACAATTCGAGCTGGAAGTCGACACTTCACAGATAGTGACCGGAGCTATACTCTATCAAAGAGGTCCACCTATCACCAGACCAGATGGCACAGAAAAACCAGGACCATGGCACCCCTGCGGTTTCCACTCCCAGAAATTCACCAGTACAGAGCAAAATTACCCCATTTACGACAGAGAGTTCCTAGCCATCATGCACGGCCTCAGAAATTGGGATTATCTTCTCAAAGGTACTGAGAAGCCAGTACTTGTCTATACTGACCATGCAAACCTTCGCTACTACCAAGACCCCAGGAAAATTGGACCAAGAGTCACCGGATACCTCCCTGAACAAGAACAATACAACATGATACTGGAATACAAGCCAGGAGCCTCAAATCAAGCAGACGGTCTATCAAGACGTGAAGACCACAATGATGGCAGCAATCTAGAAAATGACAACATCACAGTATGGCCCAGCAAATATTTCTGCAAGCACCATATGTTATGATCCACCCCATTTTTCGCCTTTACCCTACCCCTCCTCGCCTTCACCAGGTCTCATATCCTTCGACCTGAAGCCAGCCACTAGACATGCTACCAAACCATCAGTCGTCTTCCCTAGTGCTACGCCGCCAGAGCTTATGGGGAAGCAGCCATTACCATTGAACCCACCATCCCTATTGCCCCTAGAAGACTTGCCACCTAAGACAGAGTGGACCAGACCAGCTACGCCAGAGCAGACCAGACCAGCCACACCCCGATGGACCAGCCCATCCCAGGTCGTTATGACACGATCACCTTCCCCTGCAATGTCCATCTACCCATCCTTTGACCTGCCACCCACCGTACCTGAGATCCCCTTTACTCCCTGGGATACCCATCATCGAGAGCACTCCTCAATGGAGCACTTCACAGAACCACCAATAGCAGAGAACCCAATAGAGGACCAAGACAGTCCCATAGAGGATGCACCAACTGTGTACTACTTACTGGACGTTCCTGAAGGCAACACGCATACCCTAGCACCAGGAAGACCCCTAGCTGAACCATGGAGAGAGCACTATGCCTGACCACCCAGCCCTGTGTCCTGCAAGCACTTGTGATCCCCTACCAGTCCCAACTCAGTGCCCATATGACAATGTACCAGTCGTGAAGGCAGTTACCATTCAATCACGCCTTCAGCCTCATCGCCTATAGCTGGCACCTCGCCCCAGAGCCAGAACTACCAGTCAACCTCTTCAGAAGGATCCGCAGACAATCCCTCATCCACACAGAACTCTGCAGACGACGCAGACAGCGACATGGCCCTTAACTGGGTCACCATCAATACCAACTACCTTAAAGGGTAGTTGCTTACACTAGATGCTCATTAGACCATATTGGGCATGCGGAGATCAGATCTCCTCAGATCACCTTCAAACCTTGTGGTTGTCATCGCACCATGACGACGCTTCTCTTTCCGGAACGCCCGCCGCCATTGTCTAGGATCGATTAGGCAACTCATCCAATTCTCCATTGTCCTCGTCCACTTCTCCATTGTTTGACTCATAAAGACCGCAGCACTCATCCGCGGACCTTCATACGATACAGATAGACGCCTCTTGACCAGAACTACCTACCTTTAGAGTAGTGGCCCGTGCGCAGACCCGCCTGTATATAAGCGCCCTGTATTTCGACAGTCAAGCCCTAAGCTTGACTTGATTATCAATATCAATGTTCTTGAAAGCCTCCCTAGTGCCTCCCCTTTCACCCACATCTTACATAAGCCACTCAGAGTTGTCTCTAGCAACACTACAGACTTCTACTTCTTCAAGTACTCGCCACCAGTTCACCTCTTAGTACAAGTCATACTATCAAGGCCCGTTGAAGCCTTAACACCATACGAGCATTCGAAGTACCTCCATGGATGGGAGTCACCCCGGAAATGGGCAGCCTGGTGGAGAGAACAAAAACATCCAAGTTATGGATTGGGACATGCTAGAAAGCACACTGGATAGCAAAGTTAAATTGGCACAATACCAAAACCAGAAGAAACTCAAGCAATGGGTCAAAGCATTCAAACAAATCACCTTAGCAGACGGAACCCACTGGTACCATGGGAACGCCTTAGTTGTCATGGCAGACAATACCCTTAGGAGGGGAGTAACATCCCTTTTTCACGACCAATTAACCACTGGCCACCCTGGAATTTCAAAAACACTCCAATTAATTTCACCTTACTACTGGTGGCCCAACATGAAAGCCTTCATAACCGAGTACATCCGAGGATGCGCAACCTGTCAAATGAACAAAGTGAACACTCATCCTAGCCATCCCCCCTTGTTGCCAATCACTCCTGTTGAAAATGCTCATCCATTTGAGACTATTGCTATGGATTTCATCACAAAGCTACTGCCCTCTGGAGACTACGACACTATCCTGACAATCACAGACACTGATTGTACCAAGGCCTCAATATTCTTGCCTTGCAAAGAAGCTATAGACTCTGAAGGAGTCACGCAACTCTACTTGACACACGTCCTACCACATTACGGCCTACCCAAGAAGATTATCTCAGACCGAGATCCCTGGTTCACCTCACGCTTTGGAAAGGAGCTATGCCACCTCCTAGACATCCACCAAAATATCAGCACAGCCTATCACCCTCAAACAGATGGAGCCAGTGAACGAGCCAACCAGTCTCTCGAACAGTACCTTAGGATGTTCTGCGGAACACAGCAAAATAACTGGCACGCCTGGCTACCTATAGCCCAGTACACAAAAAACTCATGGCCATCCACCACTACAAAGAAAGCCCCATTCGACCTCCTTGTTGGATATACTCCATGCATACATCAGCCCACCAGATCAACTGACATTCCCACCCTAGAAAAACGACTTACCAATATCAAAGAAGCCAGAGAAGCTGCCCAAGAAGCCCAACGTAAAGCACAAGACAGCTGGATAAAGCTAAAACCAAGATACAGACCATTCGCAATTGGAGACAGAGTCTGGCTGGAAGGAACCAATTTGAACTTGCCAGCAAACGTCATACTGAAGTTATCACCAAGGCGATATGGACCCTTTCGGGTAGTCGCCATTATATCAAACGCCGCATTCAAAATAGAACTGCCAAGTCATTGGAAGATCCACAACGTCTTCCACGCATCGTTGCTAACACCATATCGAGAAACAGAAGCACACGGCCCAAACTGGATAGAACCGCCACCTGACATCATAGAAGGAGAACCAGAATAGGAGGTAGAACAAATCCTCCAATCAAGACACTTTGGGCGAACCAAAAAGAAGCAATACCTTGTCCACTGGAAAGGATACTCACCTTCTTATAACTCATGGGTCAATGAATCAGACCTGAACACTGCAGACCTTGTTACAGACTTCTATGCCAGTCATCCTGCAGCTATTCACTCCTGCTTAAAAGCCATGGAAACAACAGAGGAACATATCCTATCATGCCCCGCCGACCAGATTACTCCCATCCCTCCAAGCAGTCTTTCTTCTTCTTCTGCTTGCTCTTCAGAGACCCCACTATCTTCCCTAACCCATACCGATTCAAAGAGTTCATACCTGCTGCCAGAAAACCAGGATCGCTACAGAGAGCCACCCATATCACCTTCGAACACTCCCTCCTCCACTCCAGCTTGTGTAAGGAACACTACTGCCCCTACCACCGCTAGTCGATGGCACAGCATCCAGACCTACCTAGCCAAGGATTCCCTACGTCTACCATCTTCACCCTTGGAACAGAAAATGGCATCGCCCTTATCAGAGTACACACAGAAGCTGACGACCTCCATCTCTTTGTTGCATTCATCAGATGCAATAACTTCACCGTCAGACTACATTGGACCAACTGGGAACCCGAAGAAGAAGAACATGAAAACAGCGACACTACCAGTCAATACACTGATGCCGGACTACTCCACCGGGAAGTCCTCCTCGCCATCGCGGAAGCAGAAAACACAGAACCTTAAAGCAGAACTCAACAAAGAAATCCTCAAGTTAGTTGTAAAAGATTTCGTTGCTATGGACAACAAGTGGAAGCGCAACTCAGGACACTTCAAGACACAGACATTGGCCATTTACTTCAGAAAACTCAACAAGGACATGGCTCTCTATCTACTCAGGATACACCCCCAGCTCTACTTCACAACGACCAACCTGCTGAGAAGCAGAGGACTTATGCTACCCAACCCCAGTCAGGCCAAATGGGCATGCATCTCACTTAGGTACCACAAGGAACTCAGGGCTCAGCTAGCCAAGGCTTGTAATCATGTGGAAACGATTCCCTTAGGAGGGGCCTCATGTTATGATCCACCCCAATTTTTCACCTCCTTGTCGGACCCCCTCCTCGTCACCATGTCCAAGCCACCACTCATGGCTAAACGACTGTTACCATTAAACCCATCACCACTACCAGAGCTGCCACCGCTACCACCTAGTGAACCATCGTCACCTGTCAACCAACCACCAGTCCTGCCCCTTGTCCCCGTCCCCTGGAACATCCACCATCGGGACTACTCCTCAATGGAGATGTACCAAGAGCCACTCCTAGTAGAGAACCCACTGGAAGACCCAGACAGTCCCATGGAGGACGCGCCACCCTTAGAGCCACAACCAGTCACCCACTATGAACCTGACATCCCTGGAGGTCATACCAAGACCTTATCCCCCAAAGAGTCCCCTATTGAACCCTGGGAAGCCTACCTCACTCAGCCCAGTAGTCCTGTGTCCCGCAAGCATTCCCTGTCGCCTACAAGTCCCTCTTCAGCACCCATACGACAATGTACCAGTTGTGACGGCAGTTACCAGTCAATCACCCCTTCAGCCTCATCGCCCATAGCTGGCACCTTGCCCCAGAGCCAGGGCTATCAGTCAACCTCCCCAGAAGGATCCGCAGACAACCCCTCATCCACGCAGAGCTCCGCAGATGACATAGATAGCGACATGGCCCTTAATTGGGTCACCATCAATACAGACTACCTTAAAGGGTAGTTGCTTACACTAAGATGCCCATTAAACCAGAATGGGCACGCAGAGATCAGATCTCCTCGGATCAACCTCAAAACTCGTGGTTGTCATCGCATCATGACGACGCTTCTCTTTTCGGAGCGCCCGCCGCCATTGTTCAAGATCAATTAGGCAACTTGTCCAAATCTCCATTGTCCTCGTCTGCTTCTCCATTGTTCTACTTATACAGACCGCAGCACTTGTCCGCGGATTACCATACGATACAGATAGCTCCCTCTTGACCAGAACTACCTACCTTTAGAGTAGTGGTCCATGTGCAGATCCGCCTGTATATAAGTGCCCAGTATTTCGACAGTCAAGCCCTAAGCTTGACTTGATTATCAATATCAATGTTCTTGAAAGCCTCCCTAGTGCCTCCCCTTTTGCCCACTTCTTACATAAGCCACTCAGAGTCATCTCTAGCAACACTAGAGACTTCTACCTCTTCAAGTACTCGCCACAGGATCATCTCTTAGTACAAGTCGTACTATCAAGGCCTGTTGAAGCCTTAACAACGTGACTGCCAGGCATCCCGGAATTACCAAAACCCTCCAATTAATCGCACCTTACTACTGGTGGCCCAACATGAAATTCTTCATCACTGAATACATCAAAGGATGCGCCACTTGCCAAATGACCAAAGTTAACACCCATCCTACCCATCCACCCATGTTTCCTATCACTCCTGCAAACAACGCACGACCTTTTGAGACCGTTGCAATGGATTTCATCACTAAACTCCCACAATCAGGTGGTTTCGACACTATTCTCATGATCATGGACACCGATTGTTCCAAAGCATCTATCTTCATCCCCTGTCACAAGACCATCTATTCAGAAGGAGTCGCATTACTCTATCTCAATCATGTTATTCCCCACTATAGCATTCCCCATAAAATCATCTCAGACCATGATGTCCACTTCATCTCAAAATTCTCAACAGAACTCTGTTGAATCCTCAACACCCATCAGAACATCAGCACAGCATATCACCCTCAAACCAATGGGGCAAGTGAAAGAACCAATCAAACCTTAGAACAATACCTCCAAGTATTCTGTGGAACACAACAGAACAACTGGCATGCATGGCTCCTGCTCGCTCAATATACCAAAAACTCATGGCCATCTGCAACAACTAAGAAAACCCCATACGACTTACTTATCAGATACACCCCCAAAGTACACCAACCTACTAGAAAAACCACCATTCCATCCCTAGAAGAACAACTCTCATCTATCAAAGAAGCCAGGAAAGCCACCCAAGAGGCCCAACGTAAAGCGCAAGAATCCTGGATCAAAGAACGTCCGTGGTTCACACCATTCCCCACAGGATCAAAGGTCTGGCTAGAAGGGACAAATCTAAAATTACCCAGCAACATCACGCCCAAGCTTTCCCCAAGGAGATACAGACCTTTTAAGGTAGTCTCCCAAATATCAAAAGTCGCTTACAAACTCGAACTTCCTTCCACTTGGAAAATCCATGATGTCTTTCATGCTTCCCTTCTCACACCCTACAAAGAAACTGACCAACATGGACCAAACTTTCTGGAACCTCCACCAGAAATACTAGATGGAGAACCAGAATGGGAAATCCAGAAGATTCTTAAAGAGAGGTCTTTTGGCCATTGGAAGAAGAAGCAGTACCTTGTGCGCTGGAAGGACTATTCACCAGCTCATGATTCATGGGTTAACGCCAAGGATCTCCACGCTCCGGAGTTACTATCAGACTTTCAAAGTACCTCAAGCAGTATAAGAACCCTTCCCCTCAACGAGTCACCCCCAGCATGTCCAACCAGGCATTCTACGCCCTCACCATCGACCCCCCTTTCAATTCGTTCTGTCATCTCTTCAGAGACCTTACTATCTGGCCCAGTCATAAATTCCACGTCTTCGTCCCAACTGCCCAGAAAACTTCAGCACTATACAGAACAATTCACCCCACTCACGCTCACGCCCTTGAACACTCCCACTTCTGTAAGGAGCGTTACTGTCCCTACCATCACTGAATGCCCATTGACTTCACTCAGCCAGCACACTTCAGCTATATCTATGTCGGATCAGGAGGTACCACAGTCCATACACAGCAGTCCATCTATGGTAATGGAGATATCACCCTTTTCTCCACGATCGTCCCCCCCACTGGAGCTACCTACCATTGCTGGACTAGAGGTCGCTGCTACGGCAACAGATATTTACTCCAATCTGAGGACAGCTTTGAGCAGCTTCCTGGGTGGATCACAAGATCAACCACCGTCCTTCCCCACCCCCACACTTGGCTGCACTTCACCATCCCCTATCCCAATCCCACCATATATCTCCCATCAGAGCGAGGACAATACAGTTTGAACACCATCCCTCTTCCCATTGTTGACCCTACCCCCAACCCCATTACTCCAATGCCAGCACTGTTGCCCTCTATCTCCCCAGCCATCCAACATCCACTTAAATGTAGTCATTGACATGCTCCCCAACAGCAAGATACTCATATTAGCAGGACAGATCCCCTCTTCGGAAATGGTTCACCATGTGAGAAAGCAATGCAGAGCCTTGTTGAAGTACATGGAAGCTCAGGAACGTATAACTGGGGCTCTTTCAGCTTGGATGGAGGATCTCCTCCCAGCAATTAATATTCTGGGGAATACTGAGCTCAACAACCAAGTCTTCACCACCTCCTTTCGTGACTATACCACCATCAAACACCTCTTCCTCATCCCTCAAATCCTTGACAAGATTGAGGGTTACATGTCGGAGGAAGACGTTCAAAACGATGAACCAGTCAGATTCACTACGTATAATCCCACCATCTCTCTCTCTTCCACCCTGAGTCCCATCCCCAACATTCCCCAGCTTACTGAGCAACTCCACGACCCAAATCACCCAGGAGTCGGGTGGAGCGAGTACGACCGTGGTGATATGTGGCAGTACCCTCTTGTCTTTCTCAATGAGTATGGACAAGATGAGATAGCACATTACGTTACTTTCAGGCAAGTTGGGGTTGACACTCACATCATAGGAGTCTGCAAACAGGGAGACCCTGAATACTCCATTCCTCTTCATGTGCAGGCACATCCCTCCCCCAATTTCAATCGCCCGGGGATCAAAGATTACGACCTCAATATTTTCCACCCATCCTCTACCTCCCAACTCCTCATTGACAACACCATTATCGATCTCAAAGACCCTGGTGTTGTCACTGACGTGTACAGATACCGCACACATCAGAGCAAACTTGTTATGATCCTGAACCCTACCCCCAATTTTCCGCTATTTTCTATCATTTATTTCGCGCTCTCAGTTACTCGTTCCCCACTCGTTCCCTTACGCGCCGCTCGGACCATCACCAAATCACCTGACAAGTCACCTGATGGACCACTTGACTAATCCGCAGTCAACTATCACATGCCATCACTCCACAGTCCGCAGCATTCCGCAGCATCACCATTTAACCCCTTTCAACTTGCCAACTCATGATGGGCTATTCTTAGACTGCCAGCTCATGATGGAGCTATACTTTTTTTTTTTTTTTTTTTTTTTTTTTTTGTGCGGTTTATATAGAT
>Ga0307510_10000796_pt1 | contig 32651 bp, 35 predicted proteins | sample 12_EM_MG_FD_207224 | JGI IMG/M metagenome (GOLD analysis project Ga0307510, IMG submission 207224) | Populus trichocarpa ectomycorrhiza microbial communities from riparian zone in the Pacific Northwest, United States - 12_EM | ecosystem: Host-associated > Plants > Roots > Unclassified | place... | reverse complement strand
CTCAAAGCATGATGTGTGCATGCCCCACAGGCATGCTCACCATGCAGTCCTACCCACTAAAACCTCACGATCTTTCATCCAGTTTGCTGGGATTTCTCCTTCTTTCCTTAATGCTGGTTCCCATGTCATTTCCACCAGTTTCGTGAATTTGTCAGTTCTTATGACTTTCGTCATGGTTACCTTATTGATGGTGAGTCTCTTGTTGATTGCATGTCACCATCTCGCTCTGATCTCTCTGTCAGAGAGGGTTTTTTCTTGTATGACCCTTTCACATCTTAGGACCCAGATCAGGTATGCTGATTCTGATAGGATGATTTGGAGTAACCAGGTTGGGCCTTGGTGAGTTGTTTTTTGTTGTCGTCTCCGATTGTTTCTTTCTGGTCTGTATGGGTGTGGGCTGATATTGCCACATCCTAGTATCGTCCCCAGGGTGACCTCAGGCCATGGGATGTTATTGTGTGGCCATAGGGCTTTTGCTAAACACCATATGGTCTGTGTGTTCTTTTCTTTGCATCGGGTTAGTATGTGACTCATCAATTCCATTTCATTGCATGTCATGCATCTTTCTCTCTCTTTGTATCCATCGATGTGGCTCCAGTACCTTCCAACTAGGTGGGTCCCATGTATTGTTTTGTACAGAAATTGTTGGATGATGGGTTTGATCCCTTTTCTTTCTTGTGCCCTTCCATATTGCGGCATTGGTTTCTATTCCGCCAGTTATTCTTTTTATTGCCATGTGGGTGAGTTGTAGATTCTTTTCAGAGGTGTTTCTTGGTTCATATTGTTGTTGTTCTAGGATTCCTTTATATGTGGTTGACTGTGTCAAGGTCTGTAGTTTCACTCCTTGGATATTAAAGTCCTTGGGGACGTCCAGGTTTAGGGGATCTGGGAGCTGTTTATTTGTGCCTTGTTTCGCTAGAGCGTTGCTTCCTTCGTTGCCCAGGTTCCCATCATGTCCTTTCACCCATTGCATGGATGTCTTCATGGATCTGTGTCTCATCAGGTGGGCAGCTTTTCTGAACAGTTTTGCATTTTGTATGTTGATCCATCCATCATTTTCCCAAGTCTCCAGGTGGGTGGTCAGGCCACTAATCATGTATTTTGAGTCGCTGCATATTTTGACTGGTTGGTACAGAGGAATTACTTCCAGTGCTGCGATGACTGCCGCTATTTTGCTGATTTGGTTGGATTGGGCATCCCTGTTAAGGCTTCAACGGGCCTTGATAGTACGACTTGTACTAAGAGTGAACTGGTGGTGAGTACTTGAAGAGGTAGAAGTCTCTAGTGTTTGCTAGAGACGACTCTGAGAGGCTTATGTAAGAGATGAGGGAAAGGGGAGGCACTTGGGGAGCTTTCAAGAACGTTGATATTGAATCAAGTCAAGCTTAGGGCTTGACTGTCGAAATACAGGGTGCTTATATACAGGCACGGCCGCGCACGGGCCATGGTCACTAAGGTAGGTACTTCTGGTCAAGAGGGGGCTGTCTGTATTGTATGGTACTCCGCGGACAAGTGCTGCGGTCTGTATGAGTCGAACAATAGAGAATGAGCAAGAGCGAATGATAAAGTGACAAGTTGCCTAATCCATCCTTAAGGGTCAAACAATGGCAGCAGGTCATTCCAAGAAGAGAAGCGTCGTCATGATGCGATGATGACCATGAGGTTTGAGGCTGATCCGAGGAGATCTGATCTCCGCGTGCCCATTCTGGTCTAATGGGCGTCTAGCGTAAGCAACTACCCTTTAAGGTAGTCAGTATTGATGGTGACCCAATTAAGGGCCATGTCGTTATCCGCATCATCTGCAGAGCTCTGCGTGGATGAGGGATTGTCTGTGGATCCTCCAGGAGAGGTCGACTGGTAGCCCTGACTGTCACGGACAGCCTTGCTTACCTCATTCTTTCCTTCCTATCTTGTCTTCCTCGTTCCGTTTCCGTCCGTGACTCCGGGCCGCTTTGCCCATTGCTTACTAATTTACCTATGGACTGTTCTCGCGTTTTCCAGAGACTTCCATACGCTTCTATATGTTTCCACCGCATTCCATGACCTTCTTAGGCCTTCTCCGCCTTTCTTGTAGTTTCCGTCATGACTTGTATATAAGCTGTACTACGTAGCATAGAACGGCTTTCCTAAGCTCGTTCTATTCGTGCAATCAGACTTCGACAGTCTCTTCTCACTTTGAACGCGTGCGGCTTCCATCGAACGAACCCCTCTTGCATTAGTCAGCTTTGCTGCTAATTGCCTCCTTGATTCTATACGTCTCGAGATCACATGCTAGTGTCTCGCTCGATTCCAAGTCACGTCTGACTTGTGTAATCTTCACTCGTCATCCGCATTGTCATGTGACGTCTCACGTGACCGATTTCCCTTCTGGGAACGACCCCTCTCCGAAACCCATCTTCGTAATCTTGTCCAAGATCCCCGAACCCCGAGATCCCCGAACTCGATCTGACACGGTGGTCTGACCGTGACATTAGAACGAGCTTCTCCTCTACGAATCAACGATGACTTCGACTCCCTCCAGATCGAAAGAAAAACAGAAAACCCCCGAAGGACTAGGCATTCCCATAGACTGGCGCGTACGCGCAATTGAACAACCAACAGAAGAATCCTTGGCAGTATTGGACCTTCCTTTTGAAACAAAGCCCGAAACCAAAGACACTGTCCCAGCGGAATTCTCTGAACGAGTCCGCCATCTGGTTGGAGGACAAAGCATTGTCGTTCGTATCAACGGAAAAGAAGTGTCAAAGAAAGCCCCCTTTACTGCCTACTATGCCTGCTTCAAAGGAGCTCTCCTAGCCCTGTCTAACATCTATGGAGTCTGGTTCGAAATTCGACTTCGACCAGGAAACACATACGAGTGCTTTCGACTAGCACGACCGAGCCTTCAATTGAAAGATTGCCCTATGAAAGGCATCAACTACGCTCGACTGAAACTCACCAGTCTCCCGATCACTAGAGCTCCGTCTTGAGCAACGTCCCCAGTTCGACTGGCCCCACTAGATACGACAATAGTGACACCACACGATGGGGACGTCTTCCACGAAACTAATCCAGACGATAGAGAAGCACCGGCAAGTAACACTAGTCGGTCCTCTTCGCCCGAACCCGAAGAACAACCCAAGCGAAAGTCCTTTGCCGGGTTCGGATCGTGGAGAATGCGCTCCTCTCGAACAGCTAGACAACCGTCTAGGCCTCCCCATCGTCATCCTAGAGGAACCGGGGATGACCCGTTTGGTCTTGATGACCTAATGGACGAACCCGAACGAACAAACGATAAAGGTCGTCGACTGGAAGGGATCCACCCAGATAAATTTGAAGGAGATCAATCCAAAACCCGACGATTCCTCAATCAATTCAACAGGTTCATGCTGATGAACCGCAAAGCAGACATAGCCAAAGATCCCATCTTAAAATGCATCTACTTCATGTCGCTCCTTGACGGAGAAAAAGTCAATGGATGGGTAGACATGGCTTTTAACTGGCTCGAAGAGATTGAGGCCGACCCCAGTCTGATAGACCGATTCTCCAATCCTTGGAAAATGATGGAAGAAAAGTTCAAAGTGTCGTTCACCGACTACGCGGAAAGAGAGCGCACCCAAGACCAACTTGGGAAATTGAGAATGACCGGCGACAACCTCGATGAGTATCTGGCGGCATTCGAAACTCTCGGAAGTCGCGCAGAGTTGAACCCCAACGACCCATCAAACTTGCGAACGTTTGCCCAAGGACTTCCCCGTCAGCTAGCAGACGCTTGTCTCGCTATGGAAAACCCGGACACCTATGGACAATGGTGAGCAGCAGCTCAATGACAACAAGTGATCTACCTGAAGAAAAAGGCGTTACACTCTGAGTATGGGACTTGTAATCCCGCTCGAAACGCTGGCCAAAACCCCCAACAGAAACAAAATACTGGTTGGGTTTGGCGTCGTCCTGGAGGGAACTCTAACCCCAACAACCAGAATTGGCGCGGACAAGGAAACCGAGCCCAACCCCCTCGGCCTTGCCTACCTCCTAGGAACGAAGACGCCATGGATCTTTCAGTAATTCGAAAGGCCACCACCGACAAGGAAAAAGAGGAATACCGACGAACGGGTCGCTGTTTTCAATGTGGAAAACAAGGACATCTTGCTCGCAACTGTCCCAGCAAACCGGCTAGAACTTGCACTGTCCAAATAGAAGACAGTCAGTCGACTACGTCCAGTGACAACTCCTCGTTCGCCCCAATGCCTTCCCTCGCTGCGCGAGTGGCACGTCTCACCGAAGAAGATCGCGGAGCATTCATGGATGAAATGCGCTCCCTTGGAGAAGATATGGATTTTCTTGGCGCCTGAGTACTACAGCTCTTACTCGGGCAGTTCTGAATAGTTCTGGTTCTATGTATATAGCTCGAAATCATGCAATTCAAGTTCCCTTTCAGCTACGAACCAAAACAAAACGAGTCGATCAAAAAGCACTACTTGACTGTGGTGCTACCGAATGCTTTATTCACCCTCGAGTGGTGGAACGCCTTAAACTAGTCACAAGAAAACTCACCAAATCACGAAAGGTGCAAAACATCGATGGTACTCCCAATAAATCTGGAGAGATCTTCGAAGCCGTCGACCTCTTAGTCAATAATAACGGTCGAAAGGCCTCTCATGCCTTTTTTGTCGCCAACATAGGACACGACGACTTCATCCTAGGTTATCCATTCTTCGAAGCGTCAAATCCAAATGTGGACTGGAGCGGAGGTCGCATAGAAGGGTTTACAACGCTCTCTTCTATGAATGCTGATACTTGGCGACCCCCGCGCAAAGGAACTAAACGCCAGGATTCAACCCCGGCCTGGGTGCGATGCATCCCCGGATGGGAAGAGGGCGACGAGATCTGGCTTCAGACCAGAGTCGCCAAAACAACTGTGGCCCAACAACTTGCCGAAGCAGCTACAGACAAAAGGAAACGAACCTGGCAAGAATTAGTTCCGGAATGGTATCACCGTCATGGCAAAGTCTTCTCAGAAGAAGCTTCCGAACGCTTTCCTGATCGCCGTCCCTGGGATCACGCTATAGAACTAAAAGACGACGCACCGACCTCTATTAACTGTCGAGTTTATCCGTTGTCGCCCAAAGAGAAAGAGGAGCAACAAGAATTCCTCTCACAAAACCTTCGCCTCCAACGGATTCGTCAATCGAAGTCCCCCTACGCCAGCGGCTTCTTCTTAATTCGCAAGAAAGATGGCAAGTTTCGCCCGGTACAAGACTATCGAAATCTGAACAAATGGACGATTCCCAATAAATATCCACTTCCATTGATTTCGGAACTGATCTACGACCTAGCGGAGAAACACCTCTTTTTGAAATTCGATATTTGCTGGGGATACAATAACATTCGTATTAAGGAAGGCAATGAGTATAAAGCTGCGTTTAAGACCAGCGAAGGCCTCTTTGAACCGACAGTAATGTTCTTCGGTTTAACCAACTCCCCTGCCACCTTTCAAATGATGATGGACGACATCTTCCCAGAAGAAGTCGCACAAGGTTGGCTCCGCATCTACATGGACGACATGATCATTGCCACAGAAGATGACGACGCCCTCCACGAACTCCGTGTCAATCACATTCTCGATAAGCTGGAGAAATTTGACCTATTCCTCAAGCCCGAGAAGTGCAAATTCCACCAGCATGAGGTCGAATACCTTGGAGTGCTCATCGGCAATGGCTCTGTCAAGATGGACCCCGTCAAAGTCCAAGGGATCTCCGAATGGCCTACTCCACTGACAGTAAAAGATGTACAAAGCTTCCTTGGATTCTGCAACTTTTACAGGGCGTTTATCAAGAACTTCTCTGCGATTGCACGCCCTCTCAATGACCTCACTCACAAGGACGAACAGTTCATCTGGACGAAAGAGCGAAACGATGCTTTCCTCCTTCTTAAAGAAGTCTGCAGCAACTACCCAGTCCTTCGCACGCCCGACTGGTCCAAGCAATTTGTCATGGAGACAGATGCGTCCAGTTATGCACTTGGAGTGGTTATCGCTCAGGAATTTGAGGACGGCATTCACCCTATTGCCTTCCACTCCAGGAGTCTCCTACCGGCCGAGCGGAATTACGATACCCACGACAAAGAGCTGGCGGCCGTCATCTTTGGCTTCAAGTGTGGCTGCCCTCTCTTCCTCAGTGCCACACACGCCATCCGCGTCCGCACCGATCACAAAAATCTCCAGTATTTCCGTGACCCTCGCAAGGTCACGGGCCGTCAGGCCCGTTGGATTGAGTTCTTACAGGACTTTGACTACACTTTCGAGCATATCCCTGGGTCAACAAACACCGTGGCTGATTTGTTGTCGCGAAGAAAAGACCTTAACAAGGGGGTGGATTCCAACGAACCTTGCATCTTACTCCCCGATCACCTCTTTGCCCCAACAAATGATATTGGAACACGTCGCCAACTTACTCGGTGCCGATATAGAAGAAGTTCGCCAATGTTTCCCCGACAACCACTCCCTCCTACCCATTGACGTTCCTCCTCCACGCCCCCTATCTCCCATCTTTGTCCCACCAGCTCCCTCTCCACCATTCTTTCCCGGATCCCCAATCGGGCCGTACCCTGGGACAGAGCTAGCTGAGTATAGTGACCCCGAATTCCCCTCTGAACCACCCTCGGCCGCTCTGTCCCCCGTTACTGATTCATCCAAGATCGTTGTGTTCGCGGACGGAGTGCGATATGGACTCGAGGAAGAAGAGGTACAGGACGCCCCCCTTCGCCGCTCATCGCCCAGAGTCCCCCTCACAGACATAACGCCCATCTGACAGGTGTCACATCCCCTAGGGGATACAATGGACTATGAGGAACTGGCCATGGTCCTATACCGACAGGTCTCAGACCAAGATGCGAAGATTAAGGAATTAATGGAAGACAAGGAAAACCAGGCGCTGTCTTCCACTGACCCTCAACCCAGCACTCACCCCGGTCCTGGCTGGCAGGACAACTTTGACGCCAAGGGGACCCGCCACTTATTCATTATTCCATTGGGCGACGAAGACATCATCGCCCCGTTTATCCGCTACGACCTCCGCACCCCCTTCCCTGAGCTCCTCGCCACTAACGGACGCTACTGCACCGTCCACTCTCGCCCCCTTCATGCCGTTCCGCAGGCGTCTCGTGCCTCCCCGCTGTCGCCGCGGAACGAGTTGTTCTTCCACCCAGACTTGGAACTGACCAGAGGTGTGGATTGGGCTCTTCTCCATGAAGACGACCCCACTTTAGCTGGCAAGGTGCAACACTTCCGTTCCCACAAGAAAGCCTGCGACCGCCTCGCCCAGCGCATGGGACAACTACGAGAGTCGCTTGAGGTAGAGCGACAAGCCCTCTATCGTAGTTCGGCCCGTCTTACCGGGGCCAACGCACTTGGACGCCTCCAGCGTCACATCGACTCCTCCATCCACATCGCCTCCTCATTCTCCACTGCGCGGGTCAAGAAGATCCGCGCCTCTGTCCGTAATCGCGTTACCAAAGAGTGCGCCCGCCACCCAGAAGAGTGCCAGTGGTGCGGTAAGACAGGCCATACAATTGACAGCTGTTATTGCATTGGGTTATGTCGTCACTGCTCACGTCGGGGTCACACTGGCGTAGACTGCAAGGACCCCCATTGCATGTGTTTGGAGTATGGGGATTGTAAGGTTTACCCTACTCATCCTCATTTCAAGCGCGGATATTGCGCCGCCGTCGACAACTGCGTTGACGTCTAAAGGACGTTAACAAGGGGGTAATGTCACAGACAGCCTTGCTTACCTCATTCTTTCCTTCCTATCTTGTCTTCCTCGTTCCGTTTCCGTCTGTGACTCCGGGCCGCTTTGCCCATTGCTTACTAATTTACCTATGGACTGTTCTCGCGTTTTCCAGAGACTTCCATACGCTTCTATATGTTTCCACCGCATTCCATGACCTTCTTAGGCCTTCTCCACCTTTCTTGTAGTTTCCGTCGTGACTTGTATATAAGCTGTACTACGTAGCATAGAACGGCTTTCCTAAGCTCATTCTATTCGTGCAATCAGACTTCGACAGTCTCTTCTCACTTTGAACGCGTGCGGCTTCCATCGAACGAACCCCTCTTGCATTAGTCAGCTTTGCTGCTAATTGCCTCCTTGATTCTATACGTCTCGAGATCACATGCTAGTGTCTTGCTCGATTCCAAGTCACGTCTGACTTGTGTAATCTTCACTTGTCATCCACATTGTCACGTGACATCTCACGTGACCGATTTCCCTTCTGGGAACGACCCCTCTCCGAAACCCATCTTCGTAATCTTGTCCGAGATCCCCGAACCCCGAGATCCCCAAACTCGATCTAACACGGTGGTCTGACCGTGACACTGACTCTGGGGCGAGGTGCCAGCTATGGGTGACGAGGCTGAGGGGGTGATTGACTGGTAACTGCCTTCTCTACTAGTGTGTTGGTGTATGGATGCTGAAGAGGGACTTGTAGGTGATAGGGAGCGCTTGCAGGACACAGGACTATCTGGGGCAAGGTACTCTTGCCATGGTATGACGGGGGACTCTTCTGGGGACAAGGCATGCATGTTGCCTCCAGGGACATCAGGTTCATATGGAATGAATAGTTCTGGCTCTAAGGGCAGTGCGTCCTCTATGGGACTGTCTGGGTCTTCCAGTAGACTCTCTACTGGGGGTGGCTCTTGGTACATCTCCATTGAGGAGTATTCCCGACGATGGATGTTCCATGGGACGGGGATGAGGGGCTCGACTGGGGGTTGATCAAGGGGTGACGATGGTTTGGATGGTTCACTGGGTGGTAGCGGTGGCAGGTCTGGTAAGGGTGATGGGTTCAATGGTAGTGGTCGCTTAGACATGGATAGGGTGACGAGGAGGGGGTCCGACAAGGATGAGAAAAATTGGGGTGGATCATAACAATCCCCAGGGATCCGTAGGGCTTGGTTTCTTGGTTTGTCTTGTCTGAACCATACCCTGCTTCCACATCATGCATTTTTCTTGCCATTGTCTATGCAGGCACTGTCGGTGTATACTGTGATCTCCTCACATTGTGGGGTTGGGCCTTGGTGTCAATATCTTCATGCTATGTGAGTGGAGTTTCTGTTGGTGTTTGTGAAGATCCGGAAGCATTCTGCTAAGGATTCTTTACAGGTGATTGACGGGTCAAAGGTGATCTCTCTGTTGATCTGTCTGGCTCTTTCATTTCTTAGTTTCCGTGACCTTGTTAGGGACATTCCGTCTGGTGGGTTGTTATGATCCACCCCAATTTTTCTCATCCTTGTCGGACTCCCTCCTTGTCACCCTATCCATGCCTAAGCGACCACTACCATTGAACCCATCCCCCCTACCAGACCTGCCACCATTGCCACCTAGTGAACCATCCAAACCATTGTCACCCCTTGATCAACCCCCAGTCAAGCCCCTCGTCCCCATCCCATGGAACATCCATTGTCGGGAGTACTCCTCAATGGAGATGTACCAAGAGCCACCCCCAGTAGAGAACCCACTGGAAGATCCAGACAGTCCCATGGAGGACGCACCGCCCCTAGAACCACAACCAGTCACTCACTATGAACCTGACGTCCCTGAAGGACAGACACATACCTTGTCCCCAGAAGAGTCCCCTATCGCACCCTGGGAAGCATACCTCACTCAGCCCAGCAGCCCTGTGTCCCGCAAACATTCCCTGTTGCCTACAAGTTCCTCTTCAGCGCCGATACGACAACGCACTAGTAGAGAAGGCAGTTACCAGTCAATCACCCCTTCTGTCTCATCGCCCATAGCTGGCACCTCGCCCCAGAGTCAGGGCTACCAGTCAACCTCCCCCAGAGGATCCGCAGACAACCCCTCATCCACGCAGAGCTCCGCAGACGACGCGGATAGCAACATGGCCCTTAATTGGGTCACCATCAATACAGACTACCTTAAAGGGTAGTTGCTTACACTAGACGCCCATTAAACCAGAATGGGCACGCGGAGATCAGATCTCCTCGGATCAGTCTCAAACCTCGTGGTCGCCATCGCATCATGACGACGCTTCTCTTCTTGGAATGACCCGCCGCCATTGTTCGACCCTTAAGGATGGATTAGGCAACTTGTCACTTTATCATTCGCTCTTGCTCATTCTCTATTGTTCAACTCATACAGACCGCAGCACTTGTCCATGGAGTACCATACGATACAGACAGCCCCCTCTTTACCAGAAGTACCTACCTTAGTGACCATGGCCCATGCGCGGCCGTGCCTGTATATAAGCGCCCTGTATTTCGACAGTCAAGCCCTAAGCTTGACTTGATTCTCAATATCAACGTTCTTGAAAGCTCCCCAAGTGCCTCCCCTTTCCCTCATCTCTTACATAAGCCTCTCAGAGTCATCTCTAGCAATACTAGAGACTTCTACTTTCTTCAAGTACTCGCCACTAGTTCACTCTTAGTACAAGTTGTACTATCAAGGCCTGTTGAAGCCTTAACATGGGTCCTGTTTTGTTGGGTTGTGTTTGGGTGGTATGAGGTTTATTCTGGTGAGTGCTTCTTTTGCACATTTCTGTGGATTGCAACACCCAAGGATCCTGTCTGTTGCACATTCTTGGCACCTACATTTTTTATTTTTCTGGTGGGTTGGGTGTTGGGTGGGGTGGCAGATTCGCACTGATGTTTTGAGTAGGTCTGCAACTTTGGAAACATTATGCTTCTGGAGGAGACATTTCGTCACATTGCCCGCAAGGGGTTTCTGTTTAGTGGAGAGGTGGTACCATGCAGGTAACTGTGCTAGGAGGTGAGGCGTCATTTTGATCGCTGCAAGGTTGACTTTGTATTTTTGTGCTGTTTTTAGCATTCTTTTGATGTTGTCATTTAGGTGTTTCGCTCTTGGGCCTTTAAGCGGGGCTGTCCATGTTTGTAGGAAGGGGTTCTCTCATGCCTTTTCTACTGATTTAGGTGGTGCTGCAGCAAGTATAATGTGGTCTACGACCGTTGCCCATTTTTGGCAAGATGGGGAGAAGTTCAGGTACATTTTCAGCCAGATTATTTCAATAGCTTCGTTTCTTGATTTAATATCAAGGATGCTTAGTCCTCCTTCATAGATGGGGTGGCGAAGCGTGGTCATAGCAATTCTTGGCCTTGTCCCTTGGTTCCATATAAATTTACTCATCATGTTTGTTAGAGCATTTTTGATATGTGATGGCATCCCTTGGGCCTTGGCCATGAACTGGGTGTGGCCTCCTATGATCGCTTGTATGATGATGCGTTTCCTGTTTAGTGTGAGGTGTGCTCTTTCCCATAGGTCCAGTTTTGATTTGATTGTGTCTAATATTGGTTCCCAGGGAGTCTGGTCATTGTTTTTGTTTCCTATCCATGCACCTAGTATTCTCACGGCTTCCCCATTGCAGGTGATTCTGATTCTTGGTGGTAAGGGGTTGGTGTCCTGGGGGTTAATTCTCCTGGTCTCTGCTATGGTTCTCCTGTGGGAGGGCTTCCCTATTGGTATGATTTCGGTCTTCTCAAGGTTGAATCTTGCTCCTGACGCTTTGCACCATTCATCTAGAATTTCTTGTATGTAGTCCAGCCAGTCGTTTTTGCTCAAGAAGAGGTTTGTGTCATCTGCGAATAGCATGATTTTGATTGCGTTTTCCACACTGGGGATCATGAGTCCTTTGATGTTTGGGTCAGCATGTATGCAGCATGCTAAGGGTTCGATCGCCAGGTCGAAAAGGGGGCAGGATAGTGGGTCTCCTTGCCAGACTCTGTGTTTCACTCTGAATGTTTCACTAAAGACTCCGTTAATTGCAACTTTGGTGTGGGCGTTGCTGTATAATGCCTGGATTGTCCATATGAATGGCAGGGGGAGGTGGAATGCCTCCAATGTTTTCCACAGGTACTCGTGTCGTATTTTATCATAAGCCTTTTCTTGGTCTAATGCTAGTATGGCCCTGTCTTCCTCAGTCACTTCCGCATAGTTTAGGATTGCCTTTGCCAGGTGTATATGGTCAAATATCAAGTGGTTGGGGATGAATCCTGCTTGGTCTGGGTGAACAAGCTGGCTTACGTGGTCGAGTAGTTGTATAGCTAGTACTTTGGTGAGTGTTTTATAGTCTGTGTTTAACAGTGTGATTGGTCTATAGTTGTGGATATCAGTCAGATCTTTCTTTTTGAAGAGCGGGCACATCCAGCCAGTTGTGAAATTGGTTCTGTCATCAACGCTGTGTTCCTGTATGTCTCGGAATAGGTGTGTGAGTGCTTTGATAATGTCGAAGCTCGGTGCGTTCTTGTGTTGTAGTCTGTTATGTCTCTTTTCTAACACCTTCCATAGTTCATATGGACATCCATCCAGGCTGGTTGCAGTGCCATCTTTTGTTTGGTGTAGCACTTTGCTCACTTGGTCTTCAGTGACTTTCCAGCTCATATTCATTCTGTCTGGTTCCTCCAGGCGTTGGGATTCCAGGATTCCGATCAGTGCGTCATTTAGTATTATTTCGTATTCCTTGGGGCTCATATTGGGGTCGATGTCTTCATTTTGAATTGTTTTGTGGTGATCACATGTGAGTGCAGCCATTCTCTTTGAGTGGCATTCATACTGTGGGGGGTTTGTATTGGGTATCTTCAGTCTGTGAATTGGGTTTCTTGGTCTTTTTTCTTTACCAAGGGCTGACCATATTCCTCCTAGTTGTTCGCTGTGGTTGGCCAGTTTCGTGTTTAGGATGTCTTTCCAGTTTTTTGCTTCTTTTTTCTTGAGATGTTTGAGCTGGTTGGCTAGGTAAGCTTTGTGATTTTGTGTTTCCCTTGTTGTGTTGGTGACTGGTCTATTGTTCATTTCTCTCAGGTCTTTTTCAAGTGCCTTAATGCGCAAGGTAATTTTATAGAAACATTCTTTTGCTGTTGCTTTTGCAATCTTATGGGTACTTTCTTTGAAGGTTTCCCAGTGAGTTTGGGTGTTGGAAGTTTGTTGGTCAGTCCACTCGATTTGGTCTCTTGTTACTTTTGATTGGAATGCTGTCCCTTGCTCAGCTATCTTTTCTAGCATCTTATCATTGTTGAGGAGGGCTAGTGGCAGTGTCCATCGTCCTTTGCTGATGTGTGGGGCTTCCTTGGGTGCGTATTTCACAGTTACCATTGCATGGTTGGTCGGGATGGCTGATTCTTTGATCTCCCAGTTGAAAGTGAAGGGGTCTGCCTTCTTGGATATATATATGCAGTCTAGCCTTGCTTGGATTTATTCATTTCTTGTTTGTGCTCTGTACGTGAAGGCTCTCTCGGTTGGGTTTGCCCATCGCCATGTGTCCCTTATGTCCCACTTGTGTCTGACCTCTCTCAGGGTGGCTATTGCGGCATCATCATCAAGTCTGGGTGGCGCTCTATCTATGGTGTCCTCTGTGACGTTAAAGTCCCCTAAGGTGAAGTCTGGTATTGGGAGATGTTTGGCTCTTCTTTCCATCATTATTTTCACCCAGAAGTTTGCGTGCTTGTTTCTATCGTTGGGTGCATATACATTCAGTATTGTTGCGACACATGATTTTAGCCATTTTATTTTTAGCATGACCACTCTTCTGGGAATTAGTTCATGCAGTTCTATTTCATCCGGCTCGATCAGTTGTTTGTTTATGACAAACCCCACTCCTGCCATTGCTTGGGGGTTGTTGGGATGTGCTGAATTCAGTATTATCAAATTCTTTTGGAAGTTTCTCCCCAGTTGTTCCGTCATGCCTTGGTCCAGGTGGGTTTCTTGTATCACTAGTATTGCGATTTTTTCCATGTGCATTGTGTGGCTGATCGTTCCCCATTTTTCTCTGTAGTTCATGTTTTCTGATGGCGCAGCTGCCCCATTTATGTTCTGGGATGTGATGCGTATGTTGGCCCTTAGTCTGGCCTTTTTTAGATGTTCGTTTGTTCTTTGGTCGCCCTGGTTCTTGGGCCTGATCCTCAGTGCAGGATGGGTTTGTTCTGGTTCAGTTCTCAGGGCTCGTTGGGGTCTGTCCTGTGTCTTGATGTGGGTGCAAGCCCTTGTCAGGGTTTCTGTATTCGAGGTGCTCTCTGGCATGTGTGGTATGCATGGTGAGCGTCAGGGGGAATTTGGTTTTATGTCGCTCTATTTTATTTCTGACGGATTGAGTGGGGGTTTGGCTATTTACTGTGTCTACGTATCTAGGGATGTGTGTTTGTATTTTCTTTTAATATCGCGCACCAGGGGAGAAGTGCCCTGAATTTCGGAAGTACCTGCCCGTTCTCAGTTGGATCATACTTGTTTCGACAGGACCCTTCCATCTGTCTATGTCTGGGAAGGGGCACATCCCCCTCGGATGGTCGACGCCATGGCAGAGGTCACAGTGGTTGGGTGTGATGATGTTCTGTCCATGGCCAAACTTGCTGCTATGGTAGCTTCTCCCTGCCAGATGTGTTCTGATGTTCAACCATGTGTTTGAGTTGTTGATGAGGTTGCTGTTTGCATGGATGTTGAAAGTTGGTTTCTGGATGCCTCCTTGTCCTTTGGTCTCCAGCATTTCGACCCACATTGATTCTTTGAACATTTGAATTGAGTGGAGGACGTTGGTGCGTTCATTCTCTTCCACCAGGGCAACTCCATTTTGGATGAATTGGGTTGTCATTTCATCATTCCACGTGTCCTGTATGCAGGTTTCGACTTGTTTTTTGTTGCTGGTGTGGAGTCCCTTGATGGCAAAGAGGAAGGAGGGACAGCTCATTTCTGGTGGAGTGACTCTGAAAGTTATGTTTGGCAAGGCCCATATGGTTTGTTGCATAAGTATTTGGTAGTGGACTTGACTTAGACTGTGGATAAGGAAGGTAGCGGGGAGATGCTCCTCTGTTCTCTTCCATTTTTGCCCTGCGCTCTGGTGTTGTAGTTTGGCAATGAGTGCTTGGAGGTCCTCCTTTTTCATTGGTGAGGCCACACCAAAAGTCTTGGATTGGGTAATTTCATCCACTGCATTGAAGATTTGGTTGCATATGTCGTTGTGGAGTTCTGCAGTCTCCGCATCGCTTTCGAAGGGTATTGCAAGGAGCATCTTGCCGTCCATGGTCCTCCAGTCATCTAAGACTTCTTGTTTGATACAAGTGTACATGGAGCCAGGATGGGCATTGTGAATGGCTTGGGTTATCCCTCTGGAGTACTTGTCTAGCGGGTCTTTCTGCTTGGGGTGGTTGGCAGTTTTCTGAGGTTGTAGGTTGGCTACTTCCATTACTTGGTCGAACTGTGGGAGTCAGTTGTTTTTGGGTCTTGTGGGGGGACTGGTTTTGGGTTCCACTTGTACTCCTTGGTCCATTTGCTTTGGGTCACATTGGGGAGTGGTGTCTGTCATCGTGGGTTGTACTTTGGCTGTTCCCTGTCCTGGGCCAGGGGGGGGGACTGGTGTGGTGCTTTTTTGTATGTCTAGCATACAGTTTACTCTGGAGGTGCTCGACCTGGTTTTCATGGTTGGGGCTGGGGATGGTGAGATGGGAGGGGAAGGGGAGAGTTCTCCAGCAACTGCAGGCATTGACCAGGTAGGGGGTCCAGCAGTTTTGTTGGCATTGTGAGATGAGGGGGGGGCTGCACTTCGTGTATATGGTTGGGGTGGTGTGGCATCGTATTCCTCAACGAGGGACTCTATGTCTATGTCTTCCTTGTGCTGTGATTCTGGTGGGGTGTCAGAGTTGGTTTCAGTTGGTTTGGAGGTGCTTACTGATTCTGCGTCTTTTGGTTCTTTGGAGGTGTCCATGTAGCACCTTTGTAATGTAGCCCACAAATTCTACAATGTACTGTAATAATGTGCCACTGTGTTTCCAACAAACTCCTAGGGCTGCAAAAGTGCTGCACAAATTATAATGCCGCATCTCCCTTTTCAAGTAGTGCCATTATAATGCACTCTCCCCACACCACTGCTGCATTACAACTCCCCCCTCCCAGAAACCCAGAGCTGGCAAGGAGCTACCCTCCTGCACGCACCCCGCCCCCAGCAGCCTCCAGTGACATGACTTCGTCGTCACTTGTTACCACTGACAGCGAGCATGCTCTACCCCCCCCCCCCCTACCGCCGCCATTTCCATCTTTGGTGTTAAGGTCCAAGGGCCTTAAAGACGCGACATGCATGGGTTGGTTTGGCGACGACTGGAATTGCTTAGTGGGTTATCCTCCTAAGGCAATGATCATGTGAGTAGCGTGGTACCGGTTGGCTACACAGTATAACAAGTAAGTCCCTGATGATAAGGGCGACTCCTGAGTGTTCTGATAGAGGTAGAGGGGGAAGAGCTTCAAAGGGGGCTTTGAAGCGACTGAGGGTTCGGGCTATTGACTCTGAGAGTCCTGGGTGGAAGCTACAAGTCTTGGATTGAAAACCAAGTTAGGCTTAGGGCCTAACTGCTAAAAGTATGGGTGCTTATATACAAGTGAGAAGTAACGGGTCACAGGAGTCACAGAATAATATGGTCATGTATAGTAGGGTTTATCATGAGCTGGCAGTTCTAAGTATAGCTTCATCATGAGCTGGCGGTTCCATCATGACATGGCAATGAGCTGGCAATCCATAAAGGGGTAAATGGTGATACTGCGGAGTGCTGCGGACTGCGGAGTGATGGCATGTGATATCTGACTGCGGAATGGTCAGGTGATCCATCAGGTGACTTATCAGGTGATTTGGTGGCGGTCTGAGCGGCACATAAGGGAACAAGTGGGGAACGAGTGACCGAGAGCACAGAATAAATGGTGGAAAATAGTGGAGAAAATGAAAATAGGGTTCAGGATCGTAACATTTTGTCTGTAGCACTGTGCTGTAACTTCCTCTGCTGCTGAGCTGGGCAGCACTGGCAAGTTCCGGGGCCCACATGTGGACCCCAACGATGGTGCCGATGCCGTGCACGCTTGCAGTGTACTGGTTGCACATCGTGATGACAAGGCTGGGTGGTTTGAGCAAAGCGAAAGTGCGGACATCTGCACAGGTAATTTGCATGGGCAGGTTGTAGCAGTCCAGCATGGGTTGCATCCATCGCTGCATGGTGCCTTGGTGTTGGTGGCCACTGGCCACAGTGGCAGCGACAATGATGGCGATGGGGATAACGGCAGTGGTGGCAGCAGCAGCAATGCAAGAATTCGCATTGCCAAGGCAGGGTAATGTGATGGTGATGTGTGACAGCAATGGAACGGGGGCATACATGGCCAACAACATTGGCATTGGCGCAACCACCGAACACACTCATACATGGGCCACACTGTGGGGTGAATGAGAGTGTGAGCCTGTCATGGTTGTGAAGGCTAGCACATATGTGAGGGGAAGTCAAACCATCGGGCGTTGACAAACAGACAAGGGGATGCACCACCAATTGTGGGCACAGCATTTGCCATGGCCAAGGGCACTGCCGGCATCGGATCTGCTGGCAGGGCTGATGAAGCCACCATTGTAGCGTCCAAGGCATTGGGGCCCAGGGCGTATGGCAAAGCAGGGGGGGCATGTGCAGAGTCAATGGACTGCTGCAAGAGGGCGAGTGGGCACATGTTGAGTTGAAAGGGATGCAGCCTTGCAAGGGGCACTGATGGGTGTGGGAGGAGGGACCTGTCAGGGCATGGAAGTAATGCAACTGGTTGAAGGTTACTCACCTCTGGGGGCCGCAGAGAAAGGGATATGTTGCAGCAGGGGAAAGGAGCGATGTAGTGTTCAGACACCATTTTTCCATCTTATTGCTATCTCTCTGCTCTCATCACCTGACCGGTTACCTAACCTATCACCTGACTTGTGCACCTGACTTGGTGCCACATGACTGGGGAGCATGTGACCGCTCCCACAACCCTGTGACTAATTATCCGATCTTGATTCTAGACTCCTCATGTGACCAGGCATGTGACCTGTCATGTGATACCATGTGACTATTGTGCACCTGACCAGTCAGGTGCCGGACCCAGTGACCATTCTCTGACATGTGACTCGGCTTACCATATTTAGCCTAACTGATCATATATGATACTGGTGGCCTGTGTAGCCACACTGACTCTAACTGACTCCTGCATGCAGCCTCAATGACTCCTTCTGACTGAGTACTGTATGACTCTTACTGACTCCCTTGGCTGCTTACTGTACGAATGACTGATTGCTTACTGTACTATGACTAGGTCATATGACAACTCATACTGACTAGTACCAGGTAGTATATAAGACCTGTACTTATGGACAGTCAAGCCTTAAGCTTGACTTGAGTCTTGCAATCCTATCATTGTTACCCCAAACTCCCTTGTCTGTGTCTTTCCTCTTTAACTTGTGAACCCTCTATCTTCATGTCTCTACCTCCATCAAGGGTAGAGGACAACTCTGAGAACTCGCATTACAAGACAGACATCCAGGTCGGCACACTAAGGGCATTAGCCCAAGTACTTGTGTACCGACACATGCATGCACTGCTTGTACCTTACTCGCGCACAACCAGAAGACACACGACTTACTGCACCCGACCGACTCAAAGAACTGGTAGCTCAGGGTGCTGGCCCAACTACTGCAGAAGGCCCTGTTGCCTCACCAGGACACACGTAGAAGCCAGGCAGAGCTAGAGCGCACGAAGGTGTTGTGCACCTACAAGCACAACCTGTGGCTGGCTAGGAGCCGCCACAAGCAACCTCGCGGGGGGCACTGGCAGGCTGGGGCCCACAGAGGGAGGACCTGTCAGGGAAGGGGAAGGAAGTGAATGAACAAGGGGGAGTGACTCACCCATAGAGACTGCAGAAGGGATACGTTGTGAGAGGAGAAAAAGGTGACCTTGCAAGGGGTGCTGATGAGCTGGGGCACACAGAGAGAGGGACCTGTCAGGAAAGGGAAAGAGAGCGAACAAGCAAGGGTCACTCACTGTCTGGAGACCGCAGAAGGAGGGAGACATCGGGGTACAGAAAAGAAAGCGACTGAGTGATGAGCACTCATGAGGAAAGGACCGTAGTGCAAAGGTCTTGTCAGCATTTGTGAATGAGTCCGGACAGATGTGCAGTTGGGTCTGTACAAGTACTGTATGGTGGAGCGATGAGTGTACACAACTTCACACACAACCGCAAACACCTAAACCCCAACCTTAACCACAGCATCCTGTGTTTGTGAGTACATGTAAGTCCCTCACTCCTCTGCAGCCATCCAAGAGCCCCAACTTCATTGATGCTACGAGGTCTGGTTTCACCTACAATTCCCTGGCTGGCCTCAATTATTCCCAGTATCCCCACACCAAGGCATTCGGCATGCCCTCCCTTGCTCTGCCCCTTGTGAGGCCGCTTTTTTCCATGCGCCGACATATCCTCCCTCTGTGTGAGTGCCCTTACTTGGTCACACCCCCCTCCTTTCCTGACAGGCCCCTCCTTCTGCGGGCCCCAGCTCATGGGTGCCAAGGTCGCGTTCTTCCCATGTCCCTCCTCATCCCTTCCTCTGCGGTCTCCAGAGGTGAGTAACCCCCACTCAGTCGCATTCTTTCCGTGTCCTGACAGGTCCCTTGGGCTACCTTCCTCTGTGGTCCCCACCTCATCGGTGCCCCTTGCAAGGTCGCGTTCTTTCCAACTTGATGCTCACTCGCCCTCTCACCGTGGTGTGTTGGCCCTGTGCCAGGCCTTCCCATGCGATGGCCTTTCGCACCTCCCTCCCCTTGCTCTGCCATACACCCTGGGCCCCAATGCCTCGGGTGCTGCAACGGTGGCTTTATCAGCCCCACCAGCAGACCCAATGCCAGCAGGACCCTTGGCCATGGCAAGTGCAGCATGCACAACTGGGAGTGCTCCCCTCATCCACATATGTCAATGCCTGAGGCTATGTCGACCTTCAAGACCATGCCAGCAAGCCCATGAGAGTCAGGGGACACAGGAGACACAGGTGCGTTGGCCACTGCTAGCATGCTGACGACCAACCCCTTCCTCCAGACATTTTAATGGGCCGAGCAAGGCCTGCTCTCACTCCCCCACAGCACAGCCCACATATGGGTGAACTGTTCGGCAGTTGTGCCAGCACTGGCATCATTGGCCATATATATCCTTGCATTGTTGCCATCACACACTGCCATCACATCGCCCCGCCTCAGCAATGCGACCTCTTGCGTCACCACTGCCACTGTTGTTGCCATTGCCATCATCATCACCACCACCATAGCAACCAACACCAAGGCGCCACACAGCGATGGACACAACCCACAATGCACTACTGCGAACTGCCTGCACGACCTATCTGCCTGTGGATGCCCATGCGAATGCCCGCACAGATGCCCATGCAAATACCCACGCGAATGCCTATGCAGATGTCCATGCAAATACCCGTGCAAATGCCCGTGCTCTTGCTCTTGTTCGAACTGTGCAGACTCATCATCACAACTTGCAAGCAGTTCCCTGCACACCCACATGGCATCGGCGCCATCGTCGGGGACAATGTGCAAGCCCCGGAACTTGCAAACGCTGCCCAGCTTAGCAGCGGAAGGAGTCACAGCGCAGTGCCACAAATTGAGGACGGAAATGACAGTGACAGCGGGGTGGAGCATGCCTGCTGTCAGCAATGACAAGTGATGATGAATTCGCATCACTGGAGGCTGCTGGGGGGGGGCGTGTGCAGGAGGGTAGCTGCTTGCCAGCTCCAGGTTTCCAAGATGGGGGGATTATAATGTGGCAGAAGTGTTGGTGAGTGCATTATAATGGTACTGCTTGGAGAGGAGGATGTACATTATAATATGTGCAGCAGTTGTGCAGCCCTAGAAGTTTGTTGGAATTAGGGTGGTACATTATTACAGGGGATTGTACATTTTGTGGTCTACATTACAAAGGTGCTACATGTACTGTTGTTCTTTGGGTCTCATTGGGGGGAGGTGCTTTTGTTGGTGTCATGGAGTTGGGGTGAGTTGTTTGGGTGGGTACTTTTGGTGTGGTTTGTTTTATTGGTTTGTATTATTGTTTAGCTGTCAGGGGGCAGGTGTTCATAATGTGTTTGGTAGGTGTCTGGGCGGCTGTCATACCCTGTCGTTTTCATCTGTGCAGGTGTTGTGGTCCCTTCACAGTTTCCTTTTCTTATGTTTCTCTGCTGGTGGGTAGTGGGGGTTGTGATGGGCTCATCCTGGTGTGGCCTACCTGGTTCTTGTTGTGCAATTGTGTGTTGTTCCAGATGGCGCAGGCATCTGGGTGGGTTGTGGTTTTATGGCATTGTAAAGATTATGTTTTATTGCATGTACTCGTTTACATTAGGGATGGTTTACTCTGGTGTTCTCTCTGCTGTGTGGTGTTGGTGGTGTGACTTGTTTGTCGTTGGGTGTGCGGTTCATGTGGTCTGTTGGTTTTTTCTCGTCATTTCGTTTGTGCTGGTATCTTGAGAGGTCCACATTTCTGGGATTCAGTCACTCTTTTACTACTTTATCAATGCTTTTGGTGTCTTATAGATCATTTTTAATGGGTGTTCGTTCTTATGGGTTACGTGGGGGGCATTTGTACCTGTGGTCTATACCTCTCCTTGCCCCGGTTTCAACCGTGGGAAAACCACGCCTGGTGGTGGTCGCGGTTCAAGGAGCCCCCCTCTTCTCACCCTTTATTGACTACCTATGTCGCTTTCCCAGGGTAGCTACACTAATGTAAGCGAGATAGTTACCTCGCCCATGAGTTCGAGAAGAGGGAGCGAAAAGAGAAGAGAGAGTAGGTTAGCAAGCAGACGCACTGAAGGCATTGGGACAATGTCAAAAGGGTGTCATGTTCCCGCCCCCCCCCCCCGTTCTAGGAAGGGTGTGGTTGATATACAGGAGAGTATTACCAGTCTAAAAGGGGATAATAACAGTAAGATATCGAAGGGGAAGGGGTGTCCGGGAGAGGTCATGGGCGCTCCGACGTGTTTCGTTCCGCGCACAGCCCGGACGCGCCTTATACTGATAAACAGCCTTTCTCTAGAAAGACAGAGCTCGCTTTCCAATAACCCCTAGCTCGACTAACGTTGACGCGTTCCGCACTCAACGAGTGATTATTGTGCTCGACTCGATGACTCGCACCAGTACTACTGTAGTTTGTTTCAATCCCTGTCGATGTATTATTTCATCCATATCAACCAACTGGACACGTCACCATAACCAGAGCAACGCACCACAATAGCTTCTGCTCTGTTCCTGCTGCAGAGATGACAGTAATGTCACCATAAAGCATATACTAGTCAGCTCTATGATCGGATAGTAACATTACAATGCGACGATATCGTCCTGCTAATGCTACCTCGCATGGAATCCGATTCGTATTATCACGGGCGGCCGGTTTTGCACCGCACTGGATAAGGACACGAGCAACACGCAGATGTCCGCCCCGGGATGCCAGATGCAGGGGAGTTGACCCATCCTTGGTCCTAGCTGTCACGTCTGCGCCGTGCCCGATGAGGAAGCGTACGGCTTCAACAACCCCCCCTCGCGATGCCACGTGCAAGGGGGCCATCCCCTGCCTATTCTGTATTGTCGCGTCTGCTCCATGCTCGACGAGAAACCTTGAGACATGTACATGGCCACTGACTAAGGCATCATGCAACGGGGTCCACCCATCATTGTTTTGGGCCATCGCATCCGCACCATGCTCAACGAGGAACGATGCGAGATTTACATGACCAGAGCGTGATGCCAGATGCAGTGCAGTCGACCCGTGTTTGTTCTTGGCCGTCACATCCACGCCGGAATGGACGAAGAACCGTAAAAGATCCATACGACCATGATACGATGCCATATGCAGCGGAGTCAACCCGCGCTTGTTTTGTGCCGTCGCATTTGCGCCACGCTCAATGAGAAGCCTTGCCAGACTCGCATTCCCCATAAGCGCCGCATGGTGCAACGGAGTTCGCCCGTCCTTGTCCCAGGCTGTTACGTTGGAGCCTTGCTCCACGAGGAATCGTACAAGATTTACGTGGCTATATTCTGACGCCCGATGCAACGGAGTCCACCCGTGCTTGTCCTGGGCTGTCACATCTGCGCCATGATCGACGAGAAACCGCGCGAGATTCACATCCCCGCTAGGCGGTGCCGCCACCCAATGCAGCGGAGTTGACCCATCTTTATTCTTGGCTGTCGCATCCGCACCGTGCTGGACGAGAAACCGTGCAAGGTTTACATTTCCGTAAGACCACGCCGACGCTTGATGCAGGGGCGTCGACCCATGCTTGTCCTGGGCTGTCGCATCGCCCCCGTTCTCGACGAGGAGCTGGGCTCGGTCCGCATTTCCATGAGACGTTGCCCAATGAAGCGGAGTCGAGCCACGCTTGTCTTGGGCTGTCGGGCTGGCGCCTTGCTTGAGAAGGAACCGTACAAGATCTATATTTCCGTATGGCGATGCTGACGCCCGATGTAGCGGAGTCAACCCATCCTTGTCCTTGGTTGTCACATCTGCGCCGTGCTCCACGAGGAGTCGCGCAACATCCGCGTTTCCACCAGACGTTGTCCAATGTAGCGGAGTCGACTCGTGCTTGTCCCGGGCGGTCACATTGGCTCCGTGTTCTATGAGGGACCTTGCGAGGTCCAAATCTCTGTTGGACGATGCCGACGCCTGATGCAGTGGGGTCGCCCCATCAGTGTCTCTGGCTGTTGCGTAAGCACCATGCTCGATGAGCAGGCGTGCGAGATCCACACATCCATGGTACGACGCCCAGTGAAGCGGCGTTGACCCATGCTTATCTTTTGCTGTCGTTTTCGCGCCATGCTCGATGAGGAAGCGTGCGAGATCTACATTTCCTCTAGGCGATGCTGATGCTTGGTGCAGCGGAGTCGACTTATTTTTGTCCTTGGCAGTTGCGTCAGCGCCATGCTGAATGAGCAACTGTGCGAGATCCTTATGTCCGTGGTACGATGCTAAATGAAGCGGAGCTGACCCATGGATGTCTTGGGCAGTCGGATCCGCACCGTTCTCGACGAGAAACCGTACAAGGCATATGTTACCATGGTACGATGCCCGATGCACTGCGGTCGATCCGTCCGCGCCCTGAGCTGTCGCATCAGCACCATGCTCAATGAGGAGCCGCACTAGTGCCACATTTCCGCTGGACGACGCTGACGCCCGATGTAGCGGAGTCAACCCGCGCTTGTCCCGGGCTGTTGGGTCAGCACCGTGCTTGATGAGGAGCTGTGCAAGATCCACTCTTCCCCATGCCAACCCCCAATGCAGCGGAGTCGACCCGTCCTTGTCCTGGGCTGCTGCATCGGCGCCGTGCTCCACGAGCAACTGTACGACATCCACGTCACCATTGAATGATGCCTGATGCAGAGGAGTCCACCCGTGCTTGCTCTGGGTTGTAGGGTGAGCGCCGTGCTCAAGGAGGAACTTCACGAGGTCCGTAAGTCCACATTCTGTCGCCCGATGCAGCGGAGTCGACCCATCCTCGTCTTGAACCACTGCATCTGCGCCATGCCCGATGAGAAGCCGTGCGAGATCTACATTTCCAATACGCGATGCCCGATGAAGCGAAGTCGACATGTGGTTGTCCTGGGCTGTCGCGTCAGCACCATGGTCGAGGAGGAAACGTGCGAGAGAAAAATGGCCATTTGCCGACGCCTGATGCAGTGGGGTCGACCCATGCCTGTCTTTGGTTATCGTATCGGCACCGTGCTGGACGAGGAACTGTGCAAGACCTAAATGACCATTTGCCGTCGCCCGATGCAGTGGGGATAACCCGTTCTTGTCCTGGGCATTCACATTCGCGCCGTGATTGGCAAGGACAAATGCAGCTTCCAGGTATCCCTTTTGTGACGCCAGATGCAAAGGGGTTGACTCGTCATCGAAGCGCCGAGAATGCACATCCTGTGGATGCCCCGTGACCAAAAATGTCATAATGCCGTGTAAGCCACAAAGAGCGGCATAATGTAAAGGGGTTCCGAGAGGTGGCAACGACCTTTGACATGGTGTTCGTCTCCAAGGTTGATTTGGGTCGCATGTCCGGACCCAAACCGCAAGGTGTGATTTGCCCGCATCAAACAGCTGTTTCATCCCTTCTTCCAGATTTTGTGACACACCCTCAAAACGAGCATGCTCAACCCAGTGCTCGGCAGCGTATTCAGTGAGAGGAAACCCCCTCAGGCTGTCTTCGGTGATGTTTTCATCCAGGTGCAGTAAAATACCCAGACATGCTTGCGCGACGAGGGTATGAGCAGGAATCATGGAAATGTGGTAACAAGAGGATAGAGTGTCACATTTCTTGGCAAAGCGAGGAGATGTCAAAAACTCCTTCACTGAAAAATGCGAAAATTGTATCACAGGGGTATTGTCGACGTTGATCAGGGCCAGCAATGTAGAGCATGTAGATAGAACCGCCTCAAGGGGATCGTCGAGCCGCCAATCCTCATGAAATTTTGGAATCGGCCCCGTCTTGAAATCAAATGCCAGGAATTCTGCCAGTTCCTCGACTAGAAGCGGGCGGGAAACCACGGCGACGCAATGGAGGAGGAGTCTGGCAAATTCCCAGTTTGTATCTTTGATTTCTCGCAAGGTACGTTCATATGTCTCATCAAGCGTCGCCGGCAATTCGTCTAGAGCATTTCGGATACGCCCCGGGAGGCAATCGCCGAGGTAATCGAGTTGACAGTATACCCATCTGAACCTATGATAGAGGGATGGGTGAGAGCTGTGATGAATTGGTATATTGGTGTCGTACATGCCGTCAGCACGTTTTGTCAGGACGTTAATCACGAGCTGCTTGTGCTCCGGTTTCCATCTGCGCATATTTCTGTTTGTGTTTACGACAGATTTGATATACATCTCGATGTCTTCTATTTGTCCATTCTCGTTGTGCAAGCAAATAGAACGGAAAGTTAGAGGCTCGAGGACGGACTTGATATCGACTTCAGGTCGGCTGGTGACGCATATGCGCAAGTTAGGGAGTTGTGAGTCAATAAGGTGTGCCAGTAGCAGGAGTACTTTCTCGCGGGGCGAAGACAACGCAGACGAGTTCGGGCATTCATCCAAGGCATCCACAATAAGAAAAATCGGCACTTGTCCGGGAAGTTCCAGTATTTCCTTCAAACAACGGGCAAGTGCGTCATCACTGGGATATCGAGAGCCATTTTCATGTTCCGAGTAGAATTTAGAAATGATGGCACAGTAGGAATCGGATTGTCGACAAAGCTGGACCAGCACAGATGAGAGCAGTCCGCGCAGGTCCTTTTTTTCATCCTCCCTAAAGTCATAATAGTACATGGCAAGTGAAGCGAGTCCAAGTTTGCGCATAGTATCGATGTCCTCTATGATCGTGGAACTAACCAAAACCGTAAGTGCTGGAAACGAACATATAGACGGATTGATGTACCAAAGTACACTCTTTCCAGCGCCCGCTGAAAATCGAAAAGCAGTCAGTCTCTGAAAAAGAAGAGCTAAGCGGCAACTTACGCTTCCCATGGATCCACATAAGGGAACTGGGTCCGGATACTTTCCATCCCGAGACCGTGTCACCTTGGATAAACCACGACCCAGTCCCACCGTAGCGCTCACTGCGGCCGATGTCATAGTTTTTCCATGGGTCTGGAGGAGAGAGCCATCTCCGAACGACTCTTTGCAGCTCGTCACCTGCCCGACAGTCTTAGTGCTTGCTGTCAACAATAGCAAAGAAATGACTAACGTATAGTATTGTTCCTGCCGCCTTCCATTTCATATAGAATTTCTAGCGATCAGCCAGACAATGGTCGGACAATGGACAAGTTTGTTATTGTGAAAAAGAAAACATACCGAGGCACTCTGACTCTCTGAGGATCGATGGTTGGATGCGTACAGCCACATCCATCAATATGCATCAAGTCGATAATCGAACCCATGTTTAGTGTTATTTGGTCAGCACGTGAGCATTTTTGGGTTGGGTTGGGGTTGGGAATTCCAATGCAATGCCAGTTGATTGAGTTGACGGCCTTAGAGGCTCCAAGAAAGGCACGTCAGCAAAATTGCATTACTATCACACCACAGCGGTTTTCTTACATGGCCTTTTTGTGTGAGAATACACCTCATGGAAGCATCCGCAGCGCGCCTCGAACTTTTGTCCGAGTCAACTGATCAGCCTCAGCCTGTGGCGCTCAATACAGGGACCTAAACTGATCTAACGTCTAACGCAGTTAGAGTGTGAGCATGATACTGGCAATGTATAAACGTCCTGTCCCTCAACGTTACTCTGCTCTCATGAAGCAAGGTAGTAAATCCCGCGAGAGAGTTTCGAGGGGCAGATCTGGGTCTAGAGGAGCGATAGAGAAAGGTGTCAGTAGCTAATCCGAGAAAGGAAGAGCCACACGATATATGTGAAGTGATTTGATGACGATAAGCGGTCCGGGGCGAATTGAGGCGAGGAGGCAAGAAGTTGAGAAGTTTGAGTTCTTTGAAAGCTTGAGTTGATCGGCACGGCGGCTTCGGAGTCAACGTCGAAAGGTTGAAGAGGAGAGAGCTTAAAGGGCGATGGCACGCCGCACGCAAAGAAAGGAGGAGGAGAAACACAAGGGACAAGATCATATTCCAGACAGGTCAGAGACAGGGTATTTATACAAGCCAGACATCAGTAATCTACAAGTGGCCGTCCGAGATCATCGAATCAAAGTGTAAGTAAACGCGCAAGCCAGAGCACAGAGTCAGGAGGGAGAACAGGTGAGGGGAAGTGGATGAAAGGAAACATAAAACGTGAAGGGGGACAGGACAGGGGGAAGCTGAGAGGTGAGGAATTGTGGATACCAAAAGAAGAAGAGAAATCTAGCCAGAAAGAGCAAACAATAGTAAATCGAGGAGACCGGAAGTGTACGAAATCCATCTATGTTCGCGGAAGGGAGACCGCGTCGGATATGGGCTGCGTCAACCAAGGTTGGGAGCGAGCACGAAGGGTTTTGAGGTGGTGCGTCGGAGCAAAGGGATCGCTGGACAGTGGCAAAGGAGACTTGAAAAGGAGGAGTGGGAAGGCAGTACGGTGCGAGCGTGGCGATGGTGATCGAGCGGGTGATGTCCTCGAGGCGAATGTGTAGTGATGTCAATCGGAAGTGAAATGAGCACGCGATGGTGGCACCACTGACGAGTACGAAATGACGAATACAAATAGATAGACAAGGCAGATGTGGTTCTTGTGGGGATCGAGTCAGCGTCAGCCAATACCCCCGTATGCGAGCGCCTTCCGCACGCAGCGGCGTGGCACACCTTACACTCATCATCCACAATGTTATCTGTCTCAGATCCTACTCCCTTAACCTGATCCTCACCATCCCCCTCTGCGATGAGGTATGTCACAAGGATACCATCAATGCTATAAGTGCTTGACAGAGCCCTCCTCCAAATAGCTTCAATGAGCTTTTGTAATAGAATCGAGATTCTGAGGGAGCAATAATGTAAGAAGAAAGAGTTACAGTAAGAAAGCACCCTAACGTAAGGACCATCGTCCCCAGTTCCCATGACTGACACATGTGATTAGTCTGCATCGTCCTCTCGACTCCTCAACCTAGGTCGATCAGATGGTCCGGTACATTTCCCATCAGTGATCTTTGCTGTGCGCCAAACAATCTACACCAAATCGATCTTTGATAGGAAGCTGATACGGACGAAAAAGGGTCTCCATGTCGGGGGCCCGTCGTTTTCGGCCGCGGTGAAGGCGCCAATGCTCTTAGTACCATGACCGTCCAATACGGAAGCACTCCGCGGAGTATTATGAGGGCAGTTGATAACGTCGGTGGCGGAGATCCTATTTGAGATGAGACGTGATGAGGTAAGGTGGCTGCGATAAGTGTGATGTCGACCCAAGGCGAAGGTAGACAAAGGAAGGGGGGAAAGAGGGAAGAGGGAGAGAACGCACACGCACACGAATGTTTCGAACAAAAGACTGCCCGATTGCTTGATTCGCCAGAGCAGGAATTGTGTTTATATACATGAGCACGCCAACGGGCGCCTTGGTTGAAGCCGTAAGTATTGAATGGAGACGGTGAGGGAAGGAAAGGCATAGGGACAGTGGACGCGTGGTCTTGTACCAGGAGCCGGACACACAGGAAGGGAAAAGAGACTAAAGGTTGAGGATATGAGACAGGTGTAGATTTGATGGCTGCGATAAGAGTGAAGAGGAGAGAGGGTCACGAAAACAAAGACGAGAAAAGAGCGCGAGACCAGTGAGACGAACGGCGGCACGATCACGGTAGCTCGGTTTGCCATCAGGTGGTCGGGCGAGGATGAAACGGAAAGAGGGAGAAGATGTGCTTCGATTGCCTGCCTTCTACGAGGCCAGGCGGGGGTTTACTTTATACGCGAGACCAAGATAAGGACCCTATGTGCAAGGCGAGAAGCGGAGAGAGAGAAAAGATGAAAAGCGAAGGCGAATGAGGTCATGCCCCGCGCGGCGACGATGGTAAAGAGATCGGTGTCCAAAACCAAGGAATGTTTACTGAATCGTATCCAGGGACGCGACGGCGGGCACCGTGGGCACATAGACGACAAGGGTGAGGAAGGTGCGGCGACGTTCGATGGTAAAAGGCTAAAGTAATTGGGGAAATACAGTGGCAGATCTAGAACGAAAATAAAACAAGGGAACGTACGAGTGAGGCCTGATCAAGTCGATACACAGTAGGGGTCTTTCCCAACAGAGACGCGGTCCAGGCTTGCGCGAAGAGCCGTGCACGACGTGTGCGACATGGAACGACGGGCTTTTAGATGCGGCGCGCACTAGCGGCGTCGGTCGACGATGCTCGGGCGATCTGCGTGGCTTCTGTAGGAGAAATGGATGCGGCGTAAGAATCTGGGTCGTGAGGGAGGAAAAGTCGAGCGCAAGGGAAACGAGGGTGGGTGACAAAGAGGTGGGGGAAAGGGCGTGCAACGACGGGGATGAAAAGTGGGCATACGGTGTCTTGCCAGTGAGACGCGAAAGGTGACAGGCTAGGACCAAGGTCACGGTAGCCTTGTGGCGTTGACAGGCGCTCATTTTCCGGTTTCTCGTGGGCAGAGGGCTGCTTCTGGGTCTATCCCGTGGGTCGTGGTATCTGCGCAACACCAGGCCAGCGTTTGACGTCATGCAAGAATTGCCAAAGATATCATGCACGAACCAGTGAATCGCCATTCTCATCGACAGATTCGACACATCCTCGGGTCGAGCAAATCGATCGCTATCATCAGTAATAGCTTCGAAACTAGGTCGGGGCAGTATCTGTGCCTTGATTTCAAGCAAAGTAAAAAAGGTGAATCTTACGGAGTGTTGACATGAAGATATATTCTGTCCCTTTCTTTTAGAACCATTTCGCAATTTTGCATTCCAGGAAAGGTATGCCGTATATCAAATTTAGAAATCGATGACAGAATTTCTCACAGTACGAATGACTCTTGGCGAGCGGAGCACGTGGACCAAAAATTGCTTGCAAGACGCTGTTGTCACCAGGGCAATTATGGTCATGAAAGATACGCGCGATAGCTCCAGAAAACTGAACATCTTCAACCAAATGACCCAACAATCGCCCAGAAGTATTACTGTCGCTGCCAGCGCACCACTGCACCATTGCACTAGGGTACCAGAGTCACTTGGCTGTCTAAATTTATGGTTCTACTTTACCAAAGCACAAGCTTGAGAGGTGGGAAAGATGTGGGAGGGGTCACCGGTCATCGCCCTCGCACACCTCTTTTATGGCATTTATGCAGACAGCAAGCAACGAGCCTTGATATCATTGTTAGCCGTGTTGGATGACAAGTTACAGGTTAATAGTCCTCACGAGTCGACGAAATTTGATAGCCACCAGATACCACGATAGCCTGATGACTGAGGGAAAGACCATACAGATCACGTCTTGACGTAGTAGTATAGATGTGGAATCATGGTTCAGTATACAAGCACAATTAGCATACAATTTCTACGCGAGCCTGAGGTACCACATGACAGGATACGAGTCTGAGAACACTCGCGGGAGAATCGGAATTTACTGCTAGAGTTCTCTCCTACCTGTCTGAAACTCAACAGTGGTCCCACCTACCTTCAGCCCCGGAATGTCCGAGACAAGAACCCCACCATGTCCTCATACACTTTCCCAACTCCGTCCTTGCCAGTGGCAAATCTGAAAATCATCTCTTCGTGCACGGCCCCTGGCTCGACCATCGTGACTGTGTCTTTCACATTTTGAGAAATTGTCGTGCCTATCTCAATGATGTGATCAAAAGGGCCTTCGTTCTCCCCTGCGGTAATCAAGGCACGCGCGAACACGCCGTCCATCCCTTTCCACCATGAAGCGGGAGCCGTGAAAGGGTGACAGTAGGGCTCCAGTTCGGGGGTGAGCCCTGCCACGACGAAACCAGGGAAGTGCGCGTACGTAACCGCTGGAAACACATCTTTGTCGTCGTTTCGAGCGTATGACGGCCTATCCGGGTTGTATGCACACCACGGCGAAATTAACATCGCACCTGCGAGCGGCTGGGAAAGTGCGGGTGGAGGTGGGATGGACGGGAGTGGATGTAGGATATGCGATGCGAGCTGGAGGACGAGGTTTCCGCCCGACGAATCGCCCCCGATGACGACGTTTCCCGGAGAAATGCCTCTGTTGAGAAGATGCGAAAGCGCCGCATTGGCCTGCTTCAATTGGGTCGGGAAAGGGGAATCAGGGGTCAGCGCTAAACGTGGAGCTTTCAAAAACGTTTGCGGAGCAGACTCTGATGGGACTCACAGTACTCCAACGCTACGACGCCGATGTCACCGAAGGAAGCGGATACGTCTTTCTGTAGAGCGCGCAAGAATTGAAAATAGTCGGGCCGCGCAGGCAAGGTGAAGCCCCCACCTGGACACAATACAGTATCAGTTAATTTGTGCAAAACATGGACTTGATACGAGGGTCGATTCACCATGGAAGTAGAGGAAGACCCGATCCTGCGTTCTATCTCGTCGTGGTCCGATCCAATGCAACTCTGCCCCTTCTGGGAGGAAATCTGTCAAGACTTCCTGCTTTTCTCCGTGTGCCCAATTCTGGTACACCTGAGATGTAGTAACTCCGATGTATGAGCGCAACGTGTGTATGTCCCATCTGTAACTGAAAAGATAGCGCGTCGCTGCAATGTTTGCAGCATGAGACCACGACCTCCCCTTATTTTCGCGGAAGACGCCCGTGATTATAGCGAACGCTGTTGATATGCTAAATTCAAGTTTGGGAAAATGGGTATGTGGACAACTTACGCAATCTGGCCAGGATTGGAAACAGCCACAACCGCTGTCGAAGTGTGAGCGGTGGGACGGGGGTATCAGTTGAGTGTTCAGGTTGAGCCATGGTAAGGAGTGGGCGTGTACCGTCGGGGATACGATGCCTTGTACGGCTGGACATTTGCTAAACGGGAATTTATATATCGAAACAATTACTGGTCACATGTGATAAGAATGAATGGCAAAAGAAGAGCGGTTTCAGGGTACGTACCCACGATACCCGTTCTGTCACCGCACGCGCGATGCGCCCACAAAGTCGCGACATTTCTACTCGCACTAACTACATGACGTGTAGTGAACTGAGAGGGCGAGCACTGGCAGAGGTCGAGGGGTCGACCGTCGCGACCTGTTTGAGAAGTTGTGACCTCGGAACTCAGCAGATAGTTTGTATTGGCCCTCTCGATTCGTAGGGGGTATTCTTTCTTCCGGGGCTTTGACTTACCGATGGTTACACGACGCACCTAAGTGTCACGCTTAACGCTGTAATGTCACTGGTGAATGTTGGTAAGGTTCGCCAGCCGGAACAGGGAGGTTCCTGAGAATTCCCTATCCCCAGCATTTTCCAGCCGTCCCCAGGTCTTCGG
>Ga0307510_10000795_pt1 | contig 32657 bp, 37 predicted proteins | sample 12_EM_MG_FD_207224 | JGI IMG/M metagenome (GOLD analysis project Ga0307510, IMG submission 207224) | Populus trichocarpa ectomycorrhiza microbial communities from riparian zone in the Pacific Northwest, United States - 12_EM | ecosystem: Host-associated > Plants > Roots > Unclassified | place... | reverse complement strand
GAGACAACTTGCACGGAGTGCGGGCGAAAACTGAAGGCACTGTGGAAGCTACAACACTTGGGATTAAACCAAGTCAGGCTTAAGGCCCAACTCTAGGAAAACACAAGGGTTTATATACATGTGAGGAGGCTGTATGACTCAGGCATAATACGACGAGTACTTGTACTAGTAACGAGTCATAGCCCAAAAGATGGAGTCATATACTGCGGAACTGACTCACGCGTGAAGGTAACAAGAAAGGAGTCAGTATGAGTCATGAAACGAGGCTATGAAGAAAGTATAGTAAGCGAGCTGAGAATCCGGAAACGAGGCTGAGGTAAGCGAATAGAGACGAGTCAGGAGTAGGGATAGGGTCATGTGAGGTCAGGTGAGGGAGTATCAGGTGATGTGCAGGTGACTTGGAAGCAGGTGATATAGGGCAGGTGACTTTTGAGGAGCAGATGACTGGAATGGCATGTGACTGGTCATGTGGGTGGTCAGGTGACTAGTCAGGTGATTGGTCATGTGATCGAGGTGGATGGATGGTTGGTCACGTGATGGGAAAGGCTTAGTAAGCAGGTGGAAAATGAAAAATGCACCCTGTGTAGTTCAAGAACGTAACATGAAGGTACTGTGGAAGCTACAACACTTGGGATTAAACCAAGTCAGGCTTAAGGCCCAACTCTGGATATAAGGTTGACTTATATACATCTGGGCAGCTGCCATGACTCAAGCCTAATACTACTAGTACCCATACTAGTAAGGAGTCATCGTACAAAGTATGGAGTCATTCCGAGTTGAACTGACTCACATGTGAGTCCCAGGATACATGCTACTGGGTTGGAGTTAGTGTTATGATCCACCCCCATTTTTTGCCCCCTTGTCGGACCCCCTCCTTGTCACCCTACCCATGGCTAAATGACCATTACCATTGAACCCATCATCCCTACCAGAGTTACCACCACTACCGCCTAGTGAACCACCCAAACCATTGTCACCTGTCAACCAGCCACCAGTCCTACCCCTCGTCCCTGTCCCCTGGAACATCCACTGTCGGGACTACTCCTCAATGGAGATGTACCAAGAGCCACCTCCAGTAGAGAACCCACTGGAAGACCCAGACAGTCCCATGGAGGACACGATGCCCTTAGAGCCAGAACCAGTCACTCACTATGAACCTGATGTCCCTGGAGGACAGACACATACCTTGTCTCTAGAAGAGTCCCCTGTTGCACCCTGGGAGGAATACCTTACTCAGCCCAGTAGTCCTGTGTCCTGCAAGCACTCCCTGTTACCCACAAGTCCCTCTTCAGCGCCCATACGACAACATACCAGTCGGGAAGGCAGCTACCAATCAATCACCCCTTCAGTCTCATCGCCTATAGCCAGCACCTTGCCCCAGAGTCCAGGGCACCAGTTGACCTTCTCAGGAGGATCTGCAGACAACACCTCATCCACGCAGAGCTCCGCAGACAATGCAGATAGTGACATGGCCCTTAACTGGGTTACCATCAATACTGACTACCTTAAAGGGTAGTTGCTTACACTAGACACCCATTAGACCAGAACGGGTACGCAGAGATCAGATCTCATTGGATCAACCTCAAACCTCATGGTTGTCATTGCATCATGACGATGCTTCTCTTTTGGAGTGCCCGCCGCCATTGTCTAGGATCAATTAGGCAACTCATCCAATTCTCCATTGTCCTCGTCCACTTCTCCATTGTTTGACTTATACAGACTGCAGCACTTGTCCACGGATTACCATACAATACAGACAGTCCCCTCTTGACCAGAAGTACCTACTTTAGTGACCATGGCCCGTGCGCGGCCATGCCTGTATATAAGTGCCCTGTATTTCAACAGTCAAGCCCTAAGCTTGACTTGATTCTCAATATCAATGTTCTTGAAAGCTCCCCAAGTGCCTCCCCTTTCCCTCATCTCTTACATAAACCTCTCAGAGTCATCTCTAGCAATACTAGAGACTTCTACCTCTTCAAGTACTTGCCACCAGTTCACCTCTTAGTACAAGTCGTACTATCAAGGCCCATTGAAGCCTTAACAGTCAGTATGAGTCACGTGCACAGCCAAAGAGAATCACATGGTAAGAATGATAGGTAAGCAGTCAGGTGATAAGGTCATGTGATGGAAAGGGGGTGGGAACAGGTCATGTGATGAGAAAGTATTAGTAAGCAGATGAAAAATGAAAATTGGAGCCCCAAGAACATAACACTCACAGTGCTGCATGTGGGCTTATATAGTTCAAACCTATCTACTTACAGTCTAGGCTAAGTGTCTGTAACAATGAAAATATGGTGGTATAAAGGGGAAAGATAACAGCAGTGCATGTGCTCTGCCCTATGGCATCAGTTGAGTTGGGCAAGGCTGAGATTGGGGCATTCCAAGCCCAGCATGCATGCACATGCTACACTGATACAAGCCCCATGTTGCTTGTATGCTTCTTGTGCTTCGGGCATGGTAGTGCTTTCATCAATATGTCCACTGTTTGCTCTGGGTCTCTGCAACTATCAACATGTATCTTGTCTTCCTGTACAAGATCATGCACCCAATGCCAATGGATCACAATATGTTTTGAATGCTTATGGAACTGCAGGTTCTTTGCCATTGCTATCAATCCCTTATTATTGCCTAAGATCAGGGTAGGGACCGCCTCCTGAAGCAGGCCAAGCTTGCTGTATAGGCTTCTCAGCCAGCAAGCTTCTTGTGCCGCTTTGGAGAGGGCCACATACTCAGCTTTGGTCAATAATAATGTGATGGAGATCTGTTTCCTTGAACACCAGGTGATGGCACCATTTCTAGCAAGGAAAATGTACCCAGTAATGGATCTTTGGTCATCCATATTCCTATATGAAGCATCTGCATATCCATAGAAGAAATTGGGCTGCTGAGGGAGTTGTAATGCAGAATGGTGCCTGCATGCCAAGTTCAGGAAAGTTCCCAGGTGCAAAGAGAGAGAGGGAGAGAGGCCACGTTCTCAAGTGCCTGAGAATGTGCAGGTGAGAACCAGGAGAAGTGTAGATGCCAGTGTGTTGGCGTTGAGTGTCGACGCATTGATGTGATGAGGCAGTGGTAATGGTGGAAGGTGATGGTGATGATGAGCGATTGAGGGCAAGGGCAAGCAATGAAGGCGGGAATGGACAAGGGCAAGGGTGAGCAAGGGCAAGGGGTACAGACACAAGACAAGACAAGGAGAGAGAGACAAGAAACGGGACAAGGAGAACAGAAAAGATAGTTGTGGCACAGTGGGCTTGCAAGTTGTTACATGGTCAGGAATCACACATGGAAATGAGGGGGAATGAGGCCATGGTTGCCTTCTGTATTCTCTCTGATCTGATCTGATCCAAGGGCAAGTGTTATGTCCCTGGGCACTTGGCCCACACTTTTTCTTTCTTTTCTTGTCTGTTATGTACTTATACGATCACCTGACCTCAACTCACATGACTGCTTACCTATATACCAAAGCCATCTTGCCAGGAATCCCATTGTTCCCTCCATTTGTAGGTTCTCTATTGTTTCCCTCTTATGGTAGTCTGTGACCACTATTGTTTGTGACCCCTATTGTTCCGTGACCCTTATTGTTCATGACCCCATTGTTCTCCCTATTTGTATGCTTAGTCAGGTAGCTGCCCTTTTGTATATAAGCTGGACTTATATCCTAGAGTTGGGCCTTAAGCCTGACTTAGTTTGCAATCTATTGCGTTCTCAGTCCTTGTTGCTTGAACAAACATTTCCCTTTTATCCTTCTTTAAAGTTATCTTCAAATCCTTGAAGATACTTCCTGTTCCTCTTTATCACCACCTAGACATTGGTCTTATCGACCTTTTCGCCTTTATCACATATCAGAGTCACTTCAGTTATTAAGGGAATTACAACCCTTATAACTTTGTCACTGCCGCATATCTCACCTTTTGCGCATGTCATGCCTTAAGGTTCAATAGGCCTTAACATAAGTCAGGCTTTCCTCGAACATCCTTGAAACACAGGACAAACACCAGTTACACCCTGGCGGCAGTAGTCCTCATTGGAGAACTTGGAGACGAATACAAACAAGTTCACAGGAGACAACAAGATGATCTCCCAGCACACCTCAAAGGAAACGCATATTATGAATACCAAGGACCAGGAAACTCCAACAACAGATACTATGTTGATCTTTCAACTAAAACACATGCTCCTGTTAAATTCATTCAAGCAAACAACAGTTACTTCTGGGTCGGACTTATCTGGAAACCAGAAGGCTGGTTCACTAGCATCAAAGCAAAACTACAAAGAAATAGGAATCTTGGTTGGTGGGCAGAAACAGATCCACAACACCCAGACTACGTCAGCCCAGAACACTTTAGCCCAACACTCCATACTGCTGTCGAGCAATCACCAGAAGAAGAGGTACTTGCAGAAGGAATCCACCATATTGCAACTCTTCAAGGAAGCAACCTGTTCACTGAACAAGAACCTATTCTTCCCCAAATTGAATCAGCAGTCCAACAAGGAATCCCCATTCCTCTTCATACCACCCCAGCCGCTGCTGTACACCCCCAGTTATCCATCAGAACCACAATGGCAGGACAACAGAAAGAAATTAATGTTGCTACTGGACAAAGTGAGCAGGAAGCACAAAGGATCAATTTTATCACCAATCCCTCTAACAGTGCTCTTAAAGGAAATCTACCACCCATCTTCACCAGAGACAGGAGCACAACCAGGAAGTTCATAAACAACTTTGATCTCTGGAAAGCACTTAACCGACACAACGACATCATAAGAAAACCCTTTTCCAGGGTTGTCACCCTTCTTACCTATATGGATGGACCATTGGTAGACACTTGGAAAGAAGAACAGATGCACAAACTTCAAGCAGCCATGGATGATAGATCCCAGGAAACAGACGAAGACCTCTGGGATAGTTTCTTGGAGAGATTCAAATCAGCCTTCACCAACCAAAATCAAAGGGAGGAAGCCTACCAGAAATTATGCAAACTCAAGCAAGGAGAAAATCTTGACAATTTCTTTGCCAAATTCAAACAGCTTACTCATGAAGCAGGAGTTCCCCTAGATGATAAGGGAACCATTGAAACCCTCAAACATACCATGAAACCACCGCTCACCAGAGCAATCATACATTCCCCAAACTTTGATCCAAATGTGGACATTCCATGGACTTTCAAAAAATGGGAAGAACAGGCTAGGAAATCTCACCAACAATGGCTGGCCGCCTCTCAGTTCAGTCAGCAAAAGCAAGGACTTTACAAAGCCTTTGGATTGACACCCAGTCAAACCCAAGGAAAAGGCAACCAGTATGGAAGAAACAGAACTTCTGGACCACGTACCACCTCCCAAGGAGGACATGCCATGGACGTTGACGCTAGTAGAATGGGACAAACACATTCCAAGGCCAAAAAGAAACAACTTATGGATGAAAACAAATGTTTCTACTGTGAAATCAAAGGACATCAAGCTTGTGTCTGTCGCAAGAAAATAGTGGACCGTGCCAAAAGTGGCAAAACTGCTGACAGTGACAATTCCACTGTCTGAGGCCAAGGTCCTATCAATATGACCCCAGATGACATCTCCAGTTTCTTGACCGAACATATGGGCTTGCTTGATGAAGATACCAAGCTGAGCATCATCGAATCTCTTATGCCGAAGGATTTTCCTCAAGCCCAAAACTAGCTGCCATAGTTAGGGCATTCCGCCTTGATAGTGTCTTTGTAAATTGCTCAAATTCTGTGCAAATAAAAGTTGTGTTTTCACACTATCAAGGGAAGGCAGAAGAAATAGTCCTACTTGACACTGGGGCAACCAAAAATTTTATTGACCACACAACTGTCGTCAAACTATGCCTAGGAATGAAGAAACTCCCCTACCCTCACCCAGTATTTAATGTCGATGGAACCCTTAATCGACATAGAACAATTACTCATGCTTGTGACCTACTCATTACTAAAGGCAACAAATGGGAATGCCAAAGATTTTTTGTCACTAATCTAGGATGCAATTGTCTTCTCTTTGGCTATCCATGGTTTAAAGCCTTTAAACCAGACATCGACTGGGAAAAGGGAACACTCTTAGGTCCAAAAGTTCAGATGGAAACCCTATTATTCAGAACTCTTCAACATGCTAAAACATGGGTCAAAAACAAAATACCAGTCAACAAAGACCTTATCCTTGAAGCTCAGCAAACTAGGTGTGCTCCATGGTTGGAAGTAACCCCTTTAGAAATAAAGGGAGGCCCAGTAGAAGTCAATTGCACCCATACAGCAGTAGAAATGGCCCATAAGTATGCAACAGAACATAGGAAGGAGGAAATCACCCTCCTGGATAAATTCAAATGTCACATGGCATTATTTTCAGATGAAGAAGCAAACAAATTCCCACCAACTTGGGGTGAAGGAGACCATAAAATCATACTAATGGATACTGCCCCCACTCACTTCAACTGCAAAGTTTATCTGCTCTCAAGGGATGAACAAAAAGCAGAAGATCAATTCATCAACAAAAACTTGGCCAAAGGATATATCACACCATTGGACTCCCCTTATGGTTTTTCAATGTTTATGGTCCCTAAAAAGGACTCAAAAGAAAAACGGTACATTATTGATTATCACCCCCTCAATGCGGTCACTAGGAAAGATGTCACTCCACTCCCTAACCTCAAACAATGCATTGAAAATCTACAGGGAATGGAATTATTCAGCAAATTCGACATCCGCTGGGGCTATAATAACATCCGAATATGCAAAGGGGACCAATGGAAGGCAGCCTTTAAGACCTGCCAGGGACTATTCAAGCCAAAAGTAATGTTCTTTGGCATGAGCAACTCTCCAGCAAGTTTTCAACGCTTTATGAACAGTATTCTCAAAGAGTTATACGAACACTTCGAGAAGAAAGGTGTTATGCTCCTGGGCACTTGGCCCACATTTTTCTTTCTTTTCTTGTCTGATATGTACTTATACAATCACATGATCTCGACTCACATGACCGCTTACCTGTACAACAGAGCCATCTTGTTGGGAACCCCATTGTTCCCTCCTTTTGTACGCTTTCTATTGTTCTCTTCTTATGGTAGTCTGTGACCACCATTGTTTGTGACCCCATTGTTCTGTGACGCTTATTGTCTGTGACTCTATTGTTCTCCTCTTTTGTATGCTTAGTCAGGTAGCTGCCCTTTTGTATATAAGCTGGGCTTATATCCTAGAGTTGGGCCTTAAGCCTGACTTAGTTTGCAATCTATTGTGTTCTCAGTCCTTGTTGCTTGAACAAACATTTCCCTTTTATCTTTCTTTGAAGTTATCTTCAAGTCCTTGAAGATACTTCCCTTCCCTCTTTATCTCCACCCAGACATTGGTCCTAGCAACCTTCTCGCTTTTATCACTTTCCAAAGCACTTAGGTTACTAAGGGAATTACGACCCTTGTAACTTCATCACTACTGCATATCTCACTCTTGCGCACATCGCACCTTAAGGTTCAATAGGCCTTAATATAAGTCAGGCTTTCCTTGAACGTCCTTGAAACATAGGACAAACACCAGTTATACCCTGGCAGCAGTAGTACTTATTGGAACTCTTGAACAAAACAAGAGGGTCCACAGGAGACAACAAGACAATCTCCCAGCACACGTCAAAGGCAAAGCATACTTTGAATACCACGGAGCCAGACATAAAGACACCAGATATTACGTCGATCTCCCAAAGAAATCACGCGGAGTTGTTGAATTTGTCAAAGTAGAAGATGACAACTTTTGGGTAAAACTCCTCTGGAAAGACAACCAGTGGTACACGAACCAAGGAGGAGTACTTCACACCTCAGAACTCGGTACTTGGAAAGAAACAGACCCTCAGCACCTGCATTACGTCAATCCAGATCACTATAGCCCAATGCTTCATACTGCCATTGAGCAACCAGAAGAAGAAATTCTTGCAGGAGGAGTTCATCACATTGCAACCCTCCAAGGAAGCTATCCATTCACAGAACAAACTCCTATCCTTCCCCAAATTGAAGCAGCAGTCCAACAAGGCATCAATATCCCTCTTGATACTACCCCAGCCGCCGCTATTCACCCCCAGTTATCCATCCAAACCACAATGGCAGCACAACAAGAAGAAATTAATGTCGCTACTGGACAAAGCGGACAGGAAGCACAAAGGATCAACGTCATCACTAGTCCTGCCAATGGTGCTCTTAAAGGGAACCCACCACCCATCTTCACTGGAGATAGAAGCACAACCAGAAAGTTTATCAATAACTTTGACCTCTGGAAAGCAATTAACCAACACAATGACACCATGAGGAAACCCTTTTCCAGGGTCGTCACCCTCCTCACCTACATGGACAGTCCCCTAGTAGATGCTTGGAAGGAGGAACAAATGCACAAACTCCAGGAAGCAATGGACAATGGAGCTCAGAAGACAGACGAAGATCTCTGGCACAGCTTCATAGAAAGGTTCAAAGCAGCCTTCACCAACCAAAACCAAAAGGAGGAAGCCTACCAGAAACTATGCAAACTCAAGCAAGGAGAAAGTCTTGACGACTTCTTTGCTAAATTCAAGCAACTTGCCCATGAAGCAGGAGTTCCCCTAGATGACAAGGGAACTATCGAAACCCTCAAACATGGCATGAACCAACCACTCACCAGGGCGGTCATACAATCCCCTGACTTTAACCCAAATGCAGAAACCCCATGGACCTTTAAAAAATGGGAAGACCAGGCCAGAATGTCCTATCAGAAATGGTTGGCTGCCACTCAATTCAGTCAACAAAAACAAGGACTGTACAGAGCCTTCGGACTAAAGCCAAACCAAGGGAGAAACAACCAAAGAAACAGAACTTCCAGACCACGCACCACCTCCCAAGGAGGATATGCCATGGACATTGATGCCAATAGAATGGGACAAACACATTCTGATGCCAAAAAGCAGCAACTTATGAATGAAAACAAATGTTTTTATTGCGAAATCAGAGGACACCAAGCCCATGTCTGTCGCAAGAAACTAGTGGACCATGCCAAAAGTGGCAAAACCGCTAACAGCAACACCCCCACTGTTCGAAACCAAGACCCCATTGATATGACCCCAGACAACATCTCTGGTTTCTTGAAAGACCACATGGGCTTGCTTGATGAAGATACCAAGCTGAGCATCATTGAATCCCTTATGCCAAAGGATTTTCCTCAAGCCCAAAACTAGCTGCTATAGTTAGGGCATTCCGCCTTGATAGTGTTTTTGTAAATCGCTCAAATTCTGTGCAAATAAAAGTCGCGTTTTCACACTATCGAGGAAAGGCAGAAGAAACAGTCCTACTTGACACTGGGGCAACCAAAAATTTCATCAACCATACAACTGTCATTAAACTACGCTTAGGAATGAAGAAACTCCCCTACCCCTGCCCAGTGTTTAATGTTGATGGAACCCTTAACCGCCATGGAACAATCACTCATGCTTGTGACCTACTTGTTACTAAAGGCAACAAAAGGGAACGTCAAAGATTATTTGTCACTAATCTAGGACAAGATCGACTTCTCTTTGGCTATCCATGGTTTAAAGCTTTTAAACCAGAAATCGACTGGGAAAAGGGAACACTCTTAGGCCCAAAAGTTCAAATGGAAACTCTATTATTTGGAACCCTTCAATGCACAAAAACATAGGTCAAAAGTAAAGTACCAGTCAATGAAGATCTCATCCTTGAAGCACAACAAACCAGGTGCACTCCATGGTTGGGAGTAACCCCTTTAGAAATAAAGGGAGGCCCAGTGGAAGTCAATCACACTCATACAGCAGTAGAAATGGCCCATAAGTATGCAACGGAACATGGGAAGGAGGAAATCACCCTCCCGGAAAAATTCAAACAGCACATGGCATTATTCTCAGATGAAGAAGTGAACAAATTTCCACCAACTTGTGGTGAAGGAGACCATAAAATTGTACTAATGGACACCACCCCCACTTGCTTTAACTGCAAAGTTTATCTGCTCTCATGGGATGAACAAAAGGCAGAGGATCAATTCATCAACGAAAACTTGGCTAAAGGATATATTACACCATCAGACTCCCCCTATGGTTTTTCAACCTTCATGGTCCCTAAAAAGGACTCTAAAGAGAAACGGTACATTATTGATTATTGCCCCCTCAATGCGGTCACCAGGAAAGATATCACTCCACTTCCCAACCTCAAACAATGTATTGAAAACCTACAGGGAATGGAATTATTCAGCAAATTTGATATCCGCTGGGGTTATAATAATATCTGAATATGTGAAGGAGACCAATGGAAAGCTGCCTTTAAGACCCGTCAAGGATTATTTGAACCAAAAGTAATGTTCTTTGGCATGAGCAACTCACCAGCAAGTTTTCAACACTTCATGAATGGTATTCTTGAAGAGTTATATAAACACTTTGAGAAGAAAGGTGTACTCAAAATATGGCACATACTCCAAAACTACATGGATGATTGCGGAATAGGAACCCTACTCAAGGACTTCAACCTTCATGTTAACATTATTCACTTCCTATTTGATCTTCTTGTGCACCATGGCCTACATCTTAAATTGTCAAAATCTGTTTTTATGCAGCCACAAATGGATTTCCTGGGCATCCAAATATCAAAAGATGGAGCTACAGTTGATCCAGCTAAAGTTGCAGGACTCAGAGACTACCCACGTGAGCTCAAAGACAAGTGACAAATCCATGGATTCCTAGGAGTCTCTGGATACCATCGCATGTTCTGCCCCAATTTCAGTATCATCGCTGCACCACTCACAAAGCTCGCTGGAAAAGACGTACCTTTCAAATGGGGACCCCAATAAAAGGAGGCTCAAAACAAACTTATCGACATGATTACCCATGCACCAGTACTTGTTCGACCAGACCCCGATCGACAATTCAAACTCGAAACAGATGTGTTGCAAATTGGAACAGGTGCCATATTATATCAACGGGATCCCCCTATTACAAAACCAGATGGCACCCAAAAACTAGGACCAAGACGGCCAGTTGGATTTCATTCCCAGAAATTCACCCAAACTGAACAAAACTACCCCATCTATGACCGGGAATTCCTGGGAGTTATGTGCAGACTATGCTGCTGGTCTCATCTCCTCAAAGGGACGACCATACCTGTCTTAGTCTTCACTGATCACGCCAACCTCCATTACTATCAGGAACCCAGAAAAATAGGCCCTTGTGTTGCTGGATACCTACTGGAAAGGGAGCAATACAACATCATTCTAGAATATAAACCTGGCGCTACTAATTGCGCAGATGCATTATCCAGAAGACCTGACTATGAAGGACCCAACCCAATTAATGACGATATTACTGTATGGCTGGACCACTACTTCTGCGACAATCACACCTCCATTCGAGTATTCAACATGGACAGTATCGGCGATAACTTAGACAGCCATATCAAACTGGCTCAATACAAAGAGCAGCCACTACTCAAGAAATGGGCACCAACACATAGTCTCTCCCTATTGGACGGCACACACTGGTATCACGGGACTGCCTTGGTTGTTGTGGCAGACAACACTCTTAGGAGGGGAGTAATTTCCCTTTTTCATGACCATGTGACCGCCGGGCATGCCAGAATTACCAAAACACTCCAGTTAATCACCCTGTACTACTGGTGGCCCAACCTGAAAACCTTTGTCACTGAATACATCAAGGGATGCGCTACATGCCAAATGACCAAAGTCAACACCCATCCTACCCATCCACCCATGTTTCCCATCACTCCCACAGACAACGTGCAACCCTTTGAAACCATTGCAATAGACTTCATCACTAAACTCCCACAATTAGGTGGTTTTGATACCATTCTTACGATCACGGACACCGACTGCTCCAAAGCGTCTATTTTCATCCCCTGTTACAAGACCATTGATTCAGAAGGAGTAGCATTACTCTATCTCAACCACATCATCCCTCACTACGGCATTCCCCGCAAAATCATATCGGACCATGACATCCGTTTTGTATCGAAATTCTCAACAGAACTATGTCATATTCTCAACATCCATCAGAACATCAGTACAGCGTATCACCCTCAAACTGATGGAGCAAGTGAAAGAACCAATCAAACCTTGGAGCAATATCTCCAAGTATTTTGTGGAACACAACAGAACAATTGGCATGCATGGTTACCACTCGCTCAATACACCAAGAACTCATGGCCATCTGCAACTACCAAGAAAACACCATATGACTTACTCATTGGATACATACCCCAAGTACACCAACCAACCTGGAAAACCACCATTCCCTCCCTAGAACAATGACTCTCATCCATTGAAGAAGCCAGGAAAGCTGCCCAAGAGGCCCAATGTAAAGCGCAAGAATCCTGGATAAAAGAGAAGCCACGATACATCCCATTTGCAGTAGGCTCAAAGGTCTGGCTAGAAGGAACCAACCTACAACTCCCAAGTAACACCACACCCAAGCTTTCCCCAAGGAGATACGGACCTTTTAAGGTAGTCTCCCAAATATCAAAAGTTGCTTACAAACTCAAACTCCCTTCTACCTGGAAAATCCATGACATCTTTCACGCTTCCCTACTCACACCCTACAAAGAAACAGACCAACACGGACCCAACTTTCTAGAACCACCACCAGAAATACTAGAAGGTGAACCAGAATGGGAAATCAAGAAGATTCTGAAAGAGAGGTCTTTTGGCTATTGGAAGAAGAAGCAGTACCTTGTGCGCTGGAAGAACTACTTGCCAGCACATGATTCATGGGTTAACACCGAGGACCTCCACGCTCTGGAGTTACTATTGGACTTTCAAAATACCTTGAGCAGTATAAGAACCCTCCCTCTTAACAAGTCATCCCCAGCATGTCCAACCAGGCATTCTACACCTTCACCATCGACCCCCCTTTCAATTCGTTCCATCACCTCTTCAGGGATCTTACTATCTGGCCCAGTCATAAGTTCCATGTCTTCACCCCAGCTGCCCAGAAAACTTTGTCACTGTATAGAATAATCCATCCCACTCACACCCACGCCCTTGAGCACTGCTACTTCTGCAAAGAGCAGTACTGTCCTTACCACCACTGAATGCCCCTTGACTTCACCCAACCTACTCACTTCAGCTATGTCTACGTCAGACCAGGAGGTACCACAGTCCATACACAGCAGTCCATCTATGGGAATGGAGACATTACCCTTTTCTCCACAATCGTCCCCACCACTGGTCCTTCCTATCACTGCTGGACTAGATGTTATGATCCACCCCAATTTTTCTTATCCTTGTCGGACCCCCTCCTCGTCACCCTATCCATGCCTAAGCAACCATTACCATTGAACCCATCATCCCTACCAGACCTGCCACCGCTACCACCCAGTGAACCATCCAAACCATTGTCACCCCTTGATCAGCCACCAGTCGAGCCCCTTGTCCCTGTCCCCTGGAACATCCATCATCAGGAATACTCCTCAATGGAGATGTACCAAGAGCCACCCCCAGTAGAGAACCCACTGGAAGACCCAGACAGTCCCATGGAGGACGCACCACCCTTAGAGCCAGAACCATTCATTCCATATAAACCCAATGTCCCTGGAGGCAACATGCACGCCTTGTCCCCAGAAGAGTCCCCCATCATACCATGGCAAGAGTACCTTGCCCCAGACAGTCCTGTGTCCCACAAGCACTCCCTGTCACCTACAAGTTCCTCCTCAGCACCCATATGCCAATGTACCAGTAGAGAAGGCAGTTACCACTCAATCATGCCTACTGCCTCGTTGCCCATAACTGGCACCTTGCCCCAAAGTCAGGGCTACCAGTCGACCTCTCCCGGAGGATCCGCAGACAATCCCTCATCCACGCAGAGCTCTGCAGACGACACGGATAGCGACATGGCCCTTAATTGGGTCACCATCAATACAGACTACCTTAAAGGGTAGTTGCTTATGCTAGATGCCCATTAAACCAGAATGGGCACACGGAGATCAGATCTCCTCAGATCAACCTCAAAACTCGTGGTCGTCATTGTATCATGACGGCGCTTCTCTTCTTGGAATGACCTGCCGCCATTGTTCGACCCTTAAAGATGGATTAGGCAACTTGTCAATCTGTCATTTGCTCTCGCTTCATTCTCCATTGTTCGACTCATACAGACCACAGCACTTGTCCGCGGAGTACCATACGATACAGACAGCCCCCTCTTGACCAGAAGTACCTACCTTAGTGACCATGGCCCGTGCGCGGCCATGCCTGTATATAAGCGCCCTGTATTTCGACAGTCAAGCCCTAAGCTTGACTTGATTAACAATATCAACATTCTTGAAGCCTCCCTTGTGCCTCCCCTTTTTGCCCACTTCTTACATAAGCCACTCAGAGTTGTCTCTAGTAACACTAGAGACTTCTACTCCTTCAAAGTACTTGCCACCAGTTCACCTCTTAGTATAAGTTGTACTATCAAGGCCCATTGAAGCCTTAACACTAGAGGTCGCCTCTATGGTGACAGATATTTACTCCAATCTGAGGATAGCTTTGAGCAGCTTCCCAGGCACATCACAAGGTCAACCACCATCCTCCCCCACCCCAGTTACTGGCCGCATTTCACCATCCCCTATCCCGATCCCACCTTGTATCTCCCTTCAGAGCAAGGACAATATGGCTTGAGTACCATCCCCCTCCCCTCTATTGACCCTACCCCCAACCCCATTACTCCAATGCCAGCACTGTCACCCTCTATCACCCCAGCCATCCAGCATCCACTCAAATGTAGTCGTCGACATGCTCCCAGACAACGAGATACTCACACTAGCGGGACAAATTCCCTCTTTGGCACAGGTTTGCCATGTGAGAAAGCAATGCAGAGCCTTGTTGAAGTATATGGAACGTCAGGAGCATATCACTGGGGCGCTTTCGGCCTGGACAGAGGATCTTCTCCCAGCCTTGAACATTCTGGGGAACACTGAGCTTGACGACCAAGTGTTCACCACCACCTTCCGCGATTACACCGCGGTCGAACACCTCTTCCTCATCCCCCAAATCCTCAAGAAGATTGAGGGTTACATGTCAGACGATGATGTGCAGGACGATGAACCAGTTAGGTTTGCTGAGTACAACCCTACCATCTCCCTCTCCTCCACACCTAGCCCCATTCCCAACATCCCTCAGCTCACTGAGCAGCTTGATGACCCGAACCATCCAGGAGCCAGATGGAGCAAGTATGACCACAGTGATGTATGGCAATACCCGCTTGTCTTCCTCAATGAGTATGGTCAGGATGAGGTGGCATGCTACATCACCTTCAGACAGGTTGGGGTCGACACTCACCTTGTAGGGACTTGCAAGCACAGCGACCCTGAATATTCCATCCCCCTCCATGCACGCACACATCCTGCTCCCAATTTCAATCGTCCTAGGGTCAAAGACTATGACCTCAACATCTTCCACCCTTCCTCTACCTCCCGACTCCTCATCAACAATGCCATCATAGACCTCAAAGATCCCGGTGTTGTTGCAGATGTCTACAGGTATCGGGCACATCAAAGTGAACTTGAGGTGGTAAAATGCCAGTGAGTTGAACTTGACAGAAGAGAAAATAGCACTCAAAGCAAGTTGAGTATGGTGGAGTGCCATCTCACCTACGCTGCCGTCCGCACCTGACTCACTCCCCACCTCAACTATATCCACCCCCCTTCCACTAATGCAACCCACATCCCTCGCATCTTTGCTGCCCAAGGACCACCTGACATCAAGGAAGGTGAAGACAGTCTCGAGTGCTACACCGTCTTAGGCAAGCGGCGTCGAGGAGGCAAACCCAAATTCCCCTACTGCCTCAAGTGCAATGAGTTACGTCCCAACCACGTTGAGGAGGAGTGCCCCCTCTGGAAGATATGTCGTTGGTGTCTTAGCACCCAACACATGCATAACGATTGCGATCATCCCCACAAGCAGTGCAACGCTGAGTATTGCGCTGTTCCCTATACTCATCCCAATTTTGGGGACATATGCGCAGCTATGTCATCCCCCACCTTGTGTCACAAGTTGGAGCTAGCTTGTACTGACTATGATGAGGAGTTTTATGCAGTCTCGCACTAGTTGCGTGGTAGCAACTCTCTAGGAAGGGTGTCATGTTATGCTCCTGGGCACTTGGCCCATATTTTTCTTTCTTTTCTTGTCTGATATGTACTTATACAATCACATGATCTCGACTCACATGACCGCTTACCTGTACAACAGAGCCATCTTGTCGGGAACCCCATTGTTCCCTCCTTTTGTACGCTTTCTATTGTTCTCTTCTTATAGTAGTCTGTGACCACCATTGTTTGTGACCCCATTGTTCTGTGATGCTTATTGTCTATGACTCTATTGTTCTCCTCTTTTGTATGCTTAGTCAGGTAGCTGCCCTTTTGTATATAAGCTGGGCTTATATCCTAGAGTTGGGCCTTAAGCCTGACTTAGTTTGCAATCTATTGCATTCTCAGTCCTTGTTGCTTGAACAAACATTTCCCTTTTATCTTTCTTTGAAGTTATCTTCAAGTCCTTGAAGATACTTCCCTTCCCTCTTTATCTCCACCCAGACATTGGTCCTAGCAACCTTCTTGCTTTTATCACTTTCCAAAGCACTTAGGTTACTAAGGGAATTACAACCCTTGTAACTTCGTCACTACTGCATATCTCACTCTTGCACATGTTGCGCCTTAAGGTTCAATAGGCCTTAACAAAAGGTGTACTCAAAATATGGCAAATACTCCAAAACTATATGGACGACTGCAGAATAGGAACCCTACTCAAAGACATCGACCTCCATATCAACATTATTCACTTCCTATTCAATCTCCTTGCACGCCACAGACTACATCTCAAATTATCAAAATCGGTCTTCATGCAACCCCAAATGGACTTCTTGGGCATCCGAATATCAAAAGATGGAGTGTAGCTACAGTTGACCCAGCTAAAGTCACAGGACTCAGAGACTATCCATGTGAGCTCAAAGACAAGTGACAAGTCTGTGGATTCCTAGGAGTCTCTGGATACCATTGCATGTTTTGCCCAAATTTCAGCATCATTGCCACACCACTCACAAAACTCATAGGCAAAGACATACCTTTCAAATGGGGACCCCAGCAAAAGGAGGCTCAAAATAAACTTATTGATATGATCACCCATGCACCAGTAATCATTTGACCAAACCCTGACTGACAATTCAAACTTGAAACAGACACATCGCAAATTGGAACAGGTGCCATTTTATATCAACAAGACCCTCCCATTACAAAACCAGACGGTACCCAAAAACCAGGACCAAGATGACCAGTGGGATTTCACTTCCAAAAGTTCACTCAAACTGAACAAAACTACCCCGTCTATGACCAAGAATTCTTGGGAGTTATGCATGGACTATGCTGCTGGTCTCATCTTCTCAAAGGGACAACCATACCTGTTCTAGTTTTTACTGATCACACCAACCTCCGTTACTACTGAGAACCCAGGAAAATAGGTCCCTGCGTCGCTGGATACCTACCGGAAAGGGAGCAGTACAACATCATCTTGGAATATAAACCTGGCGCTACCAATCAAGCAGATGCCTTATCTAGAAGACCTGACTATGAGGGACCCAACCCAATTAACAATGACGTCACTGTCTGGCCAGATCATTACTTTTGCAACAATCACACCTCAATTTGAGTATTCGACATGGATAGTATAGGCGACAACTTGGACCGCCACATCAAATTGGCTCAATACAAAGAACAACCGCTACTTAAAAAATAGGCACCAACACATAACCTCTCCCTACTGGATGGAACACATTGGTATCACAGGACTGCCCTGGTTGTCGTGGCAGACAACACTCTTAGGAGGGGAGTAATTTCCCTTTTTCATGACCACGTGACTGCCGGGCATGCTGGGATTACCAAGACACTCCAACTAATCACCCCATATTACTGGTGGCCCAACTTGAAAACCTTTGTTATGGAGTACGTCAAGGGATGCGCTACATGCCAAATGACCAAAGTCAACACCCATCCTACCCATCCACCTATGTTCCCCATCACTCCTGCAGACAACGCGCAACCTTTTGAGACCATCACAATGGACTTCATCACTAAACTCCCACAATCAGGTGGTTTTGATACCATTCTCACAATCATAGATACTGACTGCTCTAAGGCATCTATCTTTATCCCCTGTCATAAGACCATTGACTCAGAAGGAGTAGCATTACTCTATCTCAACCACATCATCCCTCACTATGGAATTCCCCGCAAAATCATATCGGACTGCGATGTCCGCTTTGTGTTGAAATTCTCAACAGAACTCTGCCATATCCTCAATATCCATCAGAACATCAGCACAGTGTATCACCCTCAAACCGATGGAGCAAGCGAAAGAACCAATCAAACCTTAGAGCAATACCTCTGAGTATTCTGTGGAACCCAACAAGACAACTGGCACACATGGTTACCACTTGCTCAGTACACCAAGAATTCATGGCCATCCGCAACTACTAAGAAAACACCATATGACTTACTTATTGGATACACACCCCAAGTACACCAACCAACCAGAAAAACCACCATTCCCTCCCTTGAAACACGACTCTTATCTATTGAAGAAGCCAGGAAAGCCACCCAAGAGGCCCAATGTAAAGTGCAAGAATCCTGGATAAAAGAGAAGCCATGATACACCCCATTTACAGTAGGCTCAAAGGTCTGGCTAGAAGGAACCAACCTATGACTTCCAAGTAACACCACACCCAAGCTTTCCCCAAGGAGATACAGGCCTTTTAAGGTAGTCTTCCAAATATCAAAAGTCGCTTACAAACTTGAGCTCCCTTCCACCTGGAAAATCCATGATGTATTCCATGCCTCATTACTCACACCTTACAAAGAAACTGACCAACATGGACCCAACTTTCTAGAACCACCTCCTGATATCTTGGAAGGCAAACCCAAATGGGAAATCGAGAAGATTCTAAAAGAGAGATCTTTTGGCTGTTGGAAGAAGAAGCAGTACCTTGTGCACTGGAAGGACTACTTGCCAGCACATGATTCATGGGTTAATGCCAAGGATCTCCATGCTCCAGAGTTATTATCTGACTTTCAAAAAACCTTGAGCAGTATAAGAACCCTTCCCCTTGACAAGTCATCCCTAGCATGTCCAACCAGGCATTCTACACATTTACTGTCAACCCCCCTTACAATTTGTTCCATCACCTCTTCAGAGACCTCACTATCTGGCCCAGTCATAAGTTCCATGTCTTTACCCCAGCTGCCCAAAAGACTTCGGCGCTATACAGAAAGGTCCACCCCACTCACGCTCACACCCTTGAACATCCCCACTTCTGTTGGGAACAGTACTGTCCCTACCATCGCTGAATGCCCCTTGACTTTACTCAACCAACCCACTTTAGCTATGTCTACATTGGACCAGGAGGTACCACAGTCCATACACAGCAGTCCATCTATGGGAATGGAGACATTACCCTTTTCTCCACAATCGTCCCCACCACTGGCTCTTCCTATTACTGCTGGACTAGAGGCTGCCTCTATGGCGACAGATACTTACTCCAATCTGAGGATAGCTTTGAGCAGCTTCCCAGATGCATCACACAATCAACCACTGTCCTTCCCCATCCTGGCTTCTGGCCATACTTCACCATCCTCTATCCCGATCCCACCACGTATCTTCTCTCAGAACAAGGACAGTATGGCTTGAGCACCATCCCCCTCCCTCCTGTTGACTCTACCCCCAACCCTATTACTCCAACGCCAGCACTGTCACCCTCTATCACCCCACCCATCCAGCATCCACTCAGATGTAGTCATCGACACACTCCCAGACGATGAGATACTCACGCTAGCGGGACAAATTCCCTCTTTGGCACAGGTTCGCCATGTGAGAAAGCAATGCAGGGCCTTGTTAAAATACATGGAGAGACAGGAGCATATCACTGGGGTGCTTTCGGCTTGGACGGAGGACCTTCTTCCAGCACTGAACATTCTGGGGAACACTGAGCTTGATGACCAAGTATTCACCACTACATTCTGTGATTATACTGCAGTGGAGCACCTCTTCCTCATTCCCCAGATCCTCGACAAGATTGAGGGTTACATGTCAGATAGCAACGTACAAAGCGATGAACCAATCAGATTCGCTGAGTATAATCCTACCATTTCCCTTTCATCCATGCCTAGTCCCATCCCCAATGTTTCTCAGCTCACTGAGCAGCTTGACAACCCGAACCATCCAGGAGCCAGATGGAGCGAGTATGACCACAGTGATACATGGCAATACCCACTTGTCTTTCTCAATGAGTATGGACAAGATGAGGTGGCACGCTATGTCACTTTCAGGCAAGTTGGGATTGATACTCATATCGTAGGGGTCTGCAAGCAAGGTGATCCCAAATACTCCATCCCCCTTCACACATGTGCATACCCTGCTCCCAATTTCAATCGACCTGGGGTCAAAGATTACGACCTCAACATTCTTCACCCCTCTTCCACATCCCAACTCCTCATTGACAATGCTATCATAGATCTCAAGGATCCTGGGGTTGTCGCTGATGTCTATAGGTACTGAGCACACCAAAATGAACTTAAGGCAGTAAAGCGCCAGCAAGTTGAGCTCAACAGAAGGGAAAGCAATGCTCAAAGCAAGCCCAGCATGGTGGAACAACACCTCACTTACGCTGCCATTCGCACCCAACTCACTCCCCACCTCAACCACATTCGTCCCCCTTCTACTAATGTCATCCACATTCCCCACATCTTTGCTGCTCAGGGACCACCTGACATTGAGAAGGGCTGAAGACAGTCTCAAGTGCCATGCCATCTTAGGCAAGCAGTATCAAGAAGGCAAACCCAAGTTCCCCTATTGCTTCAAGTGCAACAAGTCACATCCCAACCATGTTAAGGAGGAGTGTCCCCTCTGGAAGATGTGTCATTGGTGTCTCAGTACTCAACATGCACATAATGACTGCAACTGTCCTCATGAGCAATGTGACACTGAGTATTGCACTGTCCCCTATACTCATTCCAATTTTGGGGATAAGTGTACCGCTATGTTGTCTCCCACCTTGTGCCACAAGTTGGAGTTAGCTCGCACTGATTATGATGAAGAGTTTTATGCAGTCTCTTATTAGTTGCGTGGTAGCAACTCTCTAGGAAGGGTGTCATGTTACATCCCTGGGCACTGGGCCCACACTTTTTCTTTCTTTTCTTGTCTGTTATGTACTTATATGATCACCTGACCTCGACTCACATGACTGCTTACCTATACACCAAAGCCATCTTGCCAGGAATCCCATTGTTCCCTCCATTTGTATGTTCTCTATTGTTCCCCTCTTATAGTAGTCTGTGACCACCATTGTTTGTGACTCCTATTGTTCCATAACCCTTATTGTTCATGACCCTATTGTTCTCCCTATTTGTATGCTTAGTCAGGTAGCTGCCCTTTTGTATATAAGCTGGACTTATATCCTAGAGTTGGGCCTTAAGCCTGACTTAGTTTGCAATCTATTGCGTTCTCAGTCCTTGTTGCTTGAACAAACATTTTCCTTTTATCCTTCTTTAAAGTTATCTTCAAATCCTTGAAGATACTTCCCGTTCCTCTTTATTACCACTGAGAGATTGGTCTTATTGACCTTTTCACCTTTATCACATATCAGAGTCACTTCAGTTATTAAGGGAATTATGACCCTTATAACTTTGTCACTGCCGCATATCTCACCTTTTGCACATGTCGCGCCTTAAGGTTCAATAGGCCTTAACAGCAAGGTATTTGTACTATAGTGGCTACTCTATGCATGAAGTAAGTAAGAAGAAAAAGAGAAAATAAACAAATAGTTAAGCCAGTGACAGGCTGTGTGGCATTGTATGGAAGTGGGAAGCGATGTTGAAAATTTATTAGTTTGTCATGAAGGGTGTGACGTTGACACAAGGTGGCAGGAGTGAGGAATGGTTTGGTAGTACTTGATGCCAACCTCTAAGTCTAATGGAGAAAACAAAAATGTAGAAAAGTGAACTAAAACAAAAGAAAGAATGCACACAACAAGAACCCAATTCCTTCTACTCTGAATCCTTCCTTATTGGTCCAGACCTTGGGACAGTCGGCAAGGGCAGCACACTGCATATACAACAAGGGGCAGTGTCATATCTGGGTTTGTTGTTGGCTGGTCCGATATGGGTGATCCAAGTCTTCTTAGCTGAGGAGGCTTGGTAAGTGGTGAGGGGAAGGTCTTGACTATATGTGGCCTGGGTCCGATCTGCTGACAATGAAGGCGGGAGGTGGGGAAAACGGAAGAAACAAGGGGACAAGGAGGAGAGGGAGTGCATGAGAAACTTGACATGTTGACTTTGCATTGCTTGTGTTGCATCATTGGGCTTGGGTAACTCAGGAGTCATCATGTGGTTGGAAATGACCAATTCTGAGGCCACAGCATGTGCACGCTTTACACCTTCTGGGGGGTTTGAAAATTGACCCTCCTGGGTCGACTCATCAATGTCGGTATCTGATGCTAAGATAATCTGCTGGCAAGACAAATTAGAGTGCTTGGGAGGTGAAACAAGTGGACACGTCGTTGAACAAGTTAGGCAAGTGTGAGCTGGGCTGGGGTCCACTGGGTGCACTAGGAATTCATGCAATATCAAGTCTGCGCATCTCGAATCAGAATGGGGGAAGGGAAAAGGATTGTCAGAGAGGAGTGATGGAGCGATCCTGGAGATGGAGGAGATGTCTTGTGCAAATCCAAAGGTGGGGTCTATGGTCTATGATGGCTGCAGATGGGGCTTCAGGCACGGGTGGTGCGAACAGAGGGGGATTGTCAGGAGATCCGCAAGTTGCAGCAGAGTCTGTTAAGTGAGTGAAATGTGCAAAGGCCGGCCAGCAAGAGTATTTGCCTTGTCAAGCCTTGGAGATGTGTTCAGCAGTATGGAATCATGTGTGAAGATGGTCGCAGTGAGGATGGGTGCGCTGAGCAGAAGTGGTGGAGTCGATTTTGAGAGGAGGAGTAAGGGCATCTGCAAGTGGAAGTAGCGGAGGCAGTGGAGGCGGGTGCTGTGCAGTGGCTTGCATGGGAGGAGGTAGCATAGGTGGGGGCATGTGATTGACAACAGAGATAATTTTGATGGCTGGTGCATGTCCAATGCGAGGGTGTGTTGAAATGTAAACTTGGTAAGAGATGTCAGAGGGATTGCACACAGATAACTCTACCTTGCCACCAGGGAGGTCTTCGAATTGACAGAGAAGGGCTTGCTGGAAGGGGCGGCTGAAGAGGATGCTGAAGGAGGCATTCTTGATGATATGTGCATGAATCTTGAATGGGACATCACCTACCTGCAGCGATAAGTTCTTGGCACAGCCTACCATCCAATTGGTAGCACCGTTAGCTCCTTCCATCTCAATGAGCTGCTGGGTGTTAATGTGGATGCTGAGTGATTGGACGATGTCCTTCCTGATGACAACGATCTGGGAGCCAGTATTGTAGATTGCTGGGACATTGAGGCTGTTGCCAACTAAGACATTGAGCTCTTGCAAGGGTAGGCAGAAGGCTGGTGGGCAATTGTTGGCAAGCAGGAGATCATCGGAGAGGTCGTTGTGTACCACATCGCAATGTGTGAGTAGCATGGGTCGTCACAAGTCTGCCCCAGGTACTACCTCATACTCGTTAGTCTCTATGCGTTGTACCTTGAGCTTGTTGACAACATCCTTGCGAATGGTGGGGCTGGCAGCAAAAACATGAGCCAGGGTTGTAAGTGATAACTTGCCCTGCATAAAGTAGTCTTCAAGCTCAGAAACAAGCTGCTGGTCTTCAGCATTGGACTGGTACCAGTACTGCATATTAGGTCATGAATAGTTAGGGTCAGTGGCAGGTGCTTGAGCTACTAGAACTGGTGCTGGGACTGGGGTCTTCGTGCATGGCATGGAAAGCTCAGAGGCCTTGTCCGGGTGTTTCTTCCTCTCAGCAGCAAACACTTCAAGAATGTCTTGTGAGAAATCTTCTTTGTCTTGGTCTTGGTCAGAGGTAACTGTGTCCCAGACCTGTAATATATGAGCTTCAATGATCTCCTCAATTTTGGCAGAGGCATTGTATTGTTTGAGGTGTGGTGGTGTATCATGCGTGAAGACTGCTTGTGTCTGGGCTGGAGTTGAAGTGGTGGCAGCGGTTTGGAAAGTCAGCCAGATATTGATACTTGCCTTGATTCCATGTCTTGAGCCATCGAAAGGCACTGGTTGCCTGTTCAGAAGATGGATCCAGTTGTTGATCCAGGTAGCACATCCAGAGCAGATGTATTTGCTGGCGACAGTGCAAGTGCGGAGTCAGTGGCCGTCAGTGTGACAGAAAATGCACATCTTGGGGTGAGGTCCAAACTGGAAGAAAGGGGTAGGGGCGGTGGCATTGATGACAGGTACGACTGGCATTGGGATAGGTGCAGTGGCTAGTGCGCTCTATATCGGCAGTGGTGGTGGCAGTGCTTGATACAAGTAGGTGGTGGCAGTGTCAGCTTGATATCCTGGCCTAGGGATGCTTGTCATGTGGTTAGGAAAATGCACAGCGCACTGTGCATATAAAAATGCATATTTCAGATCATGTTGTGGAAGAGCATGAAGTTGGTAAATGAAACTCTTGAGTACCTCTTCATCCTCTTCATGGTTGTCATTCTGGAATTGGACAGTGTGGGTTTCGATACGCAGCAACAAGTAATCACGTGGAGTGCTGTGCTCCATTCTTGTGCAATCAGGACAGGGGGATGGCTTCTGTAACAAGAAATCGTCGTCGCCTGAGAATATTGCTTGTGTGATGTTGAATACATCTTTGAGATCAAAAGCTTGACCTCAAGGCATGTTGGGGTGCATGGTGATGAGATATTCATAGAGGGCATGCTGGTCTTTGGGATGGAATCCGTGCCAAAAGATGGTGTTGCGTTTGCCTACTGTTATCCTACTGGTGCCAAGGAGAACCTTGCTTTGATTGTTAAATTGTCAGTGGTAATTGATGATATCAGTCTCATCTCCCATGCGCTTCCAGGCATACTTGGCAGCAAAGTCAATGAGCTTCTGTCTTGAGAATTGGCCTTTCAGGGTGGGGCTGACATATTCATTGCATAGCTCATTGCAGAGGTCCAGCCAATTGCGTGCAAGGTAACCTGGTAGGTTTTGCCAAACGTGACGCTGAGAGCGATCAATGTACCAAATGACCATTTCCACTTTCTGCGGGCTGGTAAGACCACATTTGTCTGCTAACTCTTCATACTCCTCCAGGAAGTCTTCTATTGGCTAGTTGACATCACCGGTGAAGCAGGGCACAAGTCTGGATCACATGGATGGCATGGCTCTGATGCCGTAAACTAATGTGAAGGTCAGGGCAGGTGCCAGCGCTGGTGGTAGGACAAATGGTGGTTGGGGCAAAGCCCTTGCATGCGGTGGCTATGGTGAATATCTAATACACAGGAGTCAGATTGGATGCTGAGGCTGGACTTGATATGAATGTGGAGGGAGTGGTGGTGGAGGTTGCATGAGGGGCTCTTTGTTGGTGTAAGACAGTGTGTCGTTGCTTAGGTAAGTGGACTGTTGCAGCATGCTGTGGGACATGTCAGGTAGTTGGAAGGGCAAAGGCGCTGGCAGAAGAGCAGGAACAGATCCAGGAGTATTAAATGCTGGGGTGGATGGGTTAGTTACATAGCGAAGGGGTGGTATGTAGCAGAAGGGAGATGTCAGAACACTTTCTGATGGGAATGGGAGGCCTGGGGGTGACTTGGAGGGGTCGGGTGTAGGCAACCTGTGGTGGTATGCTTGTGCAATGTTGGAGATAAACTCAGATATAGGGATGTCTGAAATGAGTGGATTACTTGCGGCAAGGAAGATGCATTGTAAGGTGCTGGGTCAAGTGGCTTGGGCTTGTGGTGTGACTGGTTCACATTCTTCTTGTTAGGGCTGGGAGCTATGGACAAAACGTCCTAAGTGGTCTCTTGACTGTTGTTGACTAGGCATATGAGGGGTTGCCAGAGGCAACCAGAGACAGAACCAAGAAATAGATAAGAGAACTAGACAGCAAGCTTGTTGCGGAAGCAGAACTTGGGGCCTTGGGGCCTCAAGCCTATTCCTTTAATTACAGACCCAGCTGACTGCACACAGCACACTAGTTCCAGTTATGATATGTTCCATATATTTGCATCCGTTTACTGCCCCTTTCATATTCAGTACCTTACAGTTATGAGCCCCGCTCATTCATTCATATACATGGCATCCCATATTGTTGCCATGTTAAGGCCTATTGAACCTTAAGGCGCGACGTGTGCAAAGGTGAGATATGTAGCAGTGATGAAGTTACAAGGGTTGTAATTCCCTTAGTAACCTAGAGTGCTTTGGAAGGTGATAAAAGTGAGAGGGTCATTAAGACCAATGTCTGGGTGATAATAATAAAGAGGAATGGGGAATATCTTCAAGGTCTTGAAGATAATTCCAAAGAAGTAAAAGAGGAAAATGATTTGTTCAAGCAACAAGGACAGAGAACGCAATAGATTGCAAACTAAGTCAGGCTTAAGGCCCAACTCTAGGATATAAGTCCAGCTTATATACAAAAGGGCAGCTACCTGACTAAGCATACAAAAGAGGAGAACAATAGAGTCACAAACAATAGGCATCATGGAACAATGGGGTCACGAACAATGGTGGTCACAGACTACCATAAGAGGAGAACAATGGAGAATGTACAAAAGGAGGGAACAATGGGGTTCCCATCAAGATGGCTCTGTTGTACAGGTAAGCGGTCATGTGAGTCGAGGTCATGTGATCATATAAGTACATAGTGGACAAGAAAAGAAAGAAAAATATGGGCCAAGTGCCCAGGAGTGTAACATGCCACCTCAGTTGATGCCCTATCCATGTGCATACTAAGGTGAGCTTAATGCCCATTACACTTGTTATTCCCTTAACTCATTCCCCCTAGTTAGTTTGTGACCTTGCTAGGTAAATACATAGTTGATGCCCCATCCACATGCATACTGAGTTAGTTTGTGACCTTGCTAGGCCACAATAACCACATGTGTTTTTCACACACCCGCTCACTTCTAACAAGCACATTAGTGACAGAGCTTGGACAAGATCACTGTCCTACTGGGGTTGGTAAACTGATAACAAGTAAACCACCCCTTGTGGTGGGCTCCAGTTTGTAATGCAGAATGGTGCCTACATGCCAAGTTCAGGAAAGTTCCCAGGTACAAAGAGAGAGAGGGAGAGAGGCCACATTCTCAAGTGCCTGAGAACACACAGGTGAGAACCAGGAGAAGCATAGATGCTGGTGTGTTGGCATCGAGCGTCGGCGTATTGACATGATAAGGCAGCAGTGATGTTACATTCCTGGGCACTTGGCCCACTTTTCTTTTCTTTTCTTGACTGCTATGTACTTATACGATCACATGACCTCGACTCACATGACCGCTTACCTGTACAACAGAGCCATCTTGTTGGGAACTTCATTGTTCCCTCTTTTTGTATATTTTCTATTGTTCTCTTCTTATGGTAGTCTGTGACCACCATTGTTCATGACCCCATTGTTCTGTGACTCTTATTGTTCGTGACTCTATTGTTCTCCCTTTTTGTATGCTTAGTCAGGTAGCTGCCCTGTTGTATATAAGCTGGACTTATATCCTAGAGTTGGGCCTTAAGCCTGACTTAGTTTGCAATCTATTGTGTTCTCAGTCCTTGTTGCTTGAAAAGCCATTTCCCTTTTATCCTTCTTTAAAGTTATCTTCAACACTTTGAAGATACTTCCCATTCCTCTTTATCTTCACCCAGACATTGGTCTTACCAACCTTCTCACCTTTATCACATTCCAAAGTCACTTCAGTTATTAAGGGAATTATGACCCTTATAACTCTATTACTGCTGCATGTCTTTACCTTTACGCATGTCACGCCTTAAGGTTCAATAGGCCTTAACAGGTGATGGCAGAAGGTGATGGCGATGATGAGCAATTGAGGGTGAGGGTGAGCAATGAAGGTGGGAGTGAGCAATGAAGGCAGGAGTGAGCAATGAAGGTGGGAGTGAGCGATGAAGGCAGGAGCAAGCAATGAAGGTGGGAGTGAGCGATGAAGGCAGGAGCAAGCAATGAAGGTGGGAGTGAGCGATGAAGGCAGGAGCAAGCGATAAAGGTGGGAGTGAGCGATAAAGGCAGGAGTGTTAAGGCCCAAGGACCTTTAAGGTGCAACTTGCACAAAGTGGTGGTGACGAGTAACGATGACTAGAGTGTCTTTGACAACGTCAAAGACCTGAGAGGGATTTATGAAGGGGAGAGGGAAGTCGAACGGTAGAGTGAAGACTTTCAAGACGTTTGGATTGGAAACCAAGTCAAGCTTAGAGCTTTGACTTGTAACTACTGGCTGGTTTATATACATGAGGAGTCTGAGGCTATGCTACGCTTACTATAGCTAAGTATGAGTCGAAACTAATACAGGGATCACTTGGAATGAGTCAAGTAAGTTACAAGTCAGAGAATGCGCAGTTGCGCAGTATCTACGAGTCATATCGAGTCTGGAAATGAGTCAGGACGGAGGTACAGTATATGCGCTGATGCACTCTAATTCGGGGGCCGGGAGATGACGATACGAAGGGCGCGTAAGCGAACGAGTATTGCATCTCGTATGTGTCTTCTTTTGGTAATCCGCTTTGATGGGAATCTGCTTACTCTAGCAGCATAGGAGGTGACTCCGTATTTGGATCTTGATCAGATCCCATGGACCGGGGACTTGGTAGGCTTTGGTAATCAGGAGTGGCTTGGGCGCTAGGACTGGTTGGGGGTATCGGAGATGTGGCTGATGACGTAATGGGTGTGTAGGTTCCATCATCGTGACGTTGGCGTTTAGGTGCTGAGGTCTCACTGCTCGGGGAGACGGGCCGGGTTATACTGGTAGGCGGGGATGGCTGACTAAGCCATGCTTTCCATGGCGGTGAAGGCTGCTCGTTGGCTTCTAACTCATAGACGTTAGAGCCGGATGGTCTGGGCTGGTATGGCGCATGTGTTGGACTAGGACTGCAGTCCCTCATAGGACTGTCTCCATCGCTATCTGTAGCGGGATCTGTGGTCATTGGTGCGGGCTCTACGAAGTATTCCATGGAGGAATGTTGGCGCGTGTGAGTAGGCCACGTGATCGGGATGGCTGGTATCGCTTGGCTGAAGGAAGTGGGTAGCGTGGGTGTGCGTGCTCTGGGAAGTACCGATGGTGGTGCTATTGGTAGGGATACATTCTGAGGGATCTGTGTGGTTGGTGCGGGAGGTACAACGGGTCCTGAGGGTGCTTGGGGTAGGTGGTAAAACGAAAAACTGGGTGGATTATAACAAGGAGCAAGTGATAAAGGCGGGAGCAAGTGATAAAGGCGGGAGCAAGCGATGAAGGCAGGAATGGACAAGGGCAAGGGCAAGGGGTACAGATGCAAGACAAGACAAGGAGACAGAGACAAGAAATGGGACAAGGAGAACAGAAAAGATAGTCATGGCACAGTGGGCTTACAAGTTGTTACACAGTCAGGAATCACACACAGAAATGAGGGGGAATGAGGCCATGGTTGCCTTCTGTATTCTCTCTAATCTGATCTGATCCAAGGGTGAGGTATTTGTACTACAGTGGCTACTCTATGCACAAAGTAAGTAAGAAGAAAAAGAGAAAATAAACAAACGGTTAAGCCAGCGACAGGCTGCGCAGCATTGTATGGAAGTGGGAAGCAATGTTGAAAATTTATTAGTTTGTCACGAAGGGTGCGACATTGACACAAGGTGGCAGGAGCGAGGAATGGTTCAGTGGTACTCAACGCTGACCTCTAAGTCTAATGGAGAAAACAAAAATGTAGAAAAGTGAACTAAAACAAAAGAAAGAATGCACGCAACAAGAACCCCATTTCTGGCACAGTCTGCTAACTTCTTGCAACATACTCAAGCTTGGTATCCTTTTATTTCACAGTAGAAGCATTTGTTTTCCTTCATGAGTTTGGCCTTTTTAGCATCAGAGTGTTGTTGTTCTCTTCCACTAATAGTATCAACATCCATGGTATTTCCTTCTTGGGAAGTAGCATATTGTCTATAGCCTCTGTTTTTCCCATAATTGTTGCTTTTTCCTTGGCCTTGCTTAGAAGTTATTCCAAAGGCCCTAAAAAGTCCTTGTCACTATTGGCTGTATTCAGAGGTGGCCTTCCATTTATGATAGGACTTTCTAGCTTGTTTTTCCCATTGTTTAAAGCTCCATGGGATTTTGGAAGTTGGGTCATAATCAGGGGAATGTATGATTGCCCTGGTGAGTCCTTTAGTCATGGCATGTTTGAGAGTTTCTATGGTTCCCTTGTCATCTAGGGGAACTCCCACTTTATTGGCAAGTTGTTTAAAGCTGGTGAAGAAATTGTCAATGCTTTCTCCTTGTTTAAGTTTGTATAGCCCTTGATAGGCTTCAGTGCTCCAGTTTTGGTTGGTGAATGCCAACTTGAAGTCTTCTATAAAATTGTCCCAGAGGACTTCATCTGTTTTCTCAATTCCATCATTTATTTCTTCTTGGAGTTTTAGAAGTTGTTCTTCTTTCCAAGCATCTACCTTTGTACCATCCATGTAGCTGAGCATGGTGATTACCCTGGAGAAGGGTTTCTTTATAGTATTATTTTGTTGATTAATTGCCTTCCATGGGTCAAAGCTGACCATGAATTTTTGGGTTGTTTTCCTGTCTCCATTGAACATGGGTGGTAGATTTCCCTTGAGAGCACCATTAGAGGAATTGGTGATAACATTAATCCTCTATGTTTTCTGCTGGATTTGGCCAGTAGTGATGCTAATCTCTTCCTGTTGTCCTGCCATTGTGGTTTGGATAGATAGCTGGGGTTGAATGGCAGTGGCTGGGGTAGTATCAAGAGGGATAGGGATGCCTTGGTGAATGGCTGCTTCAATCTGAGGTAGAATGGGGGTTTGTTTTGTAAGGGGATGGCTTCCTTGAAGAGTTGCAATATGGTAAACTCCTTCTGCAAGTATTTCTTCTTATGTTTGCTTGATAGTGGTATGGAGTGTTGGGCTGAAGTGTTCTTAGCTAATGTGGTCTGGGTGCTAAGGATCTGTTTCATTCTACCAGCCAAGATTTCAATTGTTCCTAAGGATTCCTTCTTGACTTGTGACCCAAGTGTTGTTTTCACAAAGGAGTCCTACCCAAAAGTAGGTATTGTTTGCTTGTACAAATTCAACAGGAGCATGTTGTCTTTTTGTTAAATTGACATAGTACCTGGTATCAGGGTTCTGGTGTCCTTGGCTTTCAAAGTATGTGTTTCCTTTGATGCATGCTGGGAGATTGTCTTGTTATCTTATGTGAACTTGTTTATCTTGGTCTCCAAGTTCCCTGATGAGTATTACTGCCACCAGGGTTTTATCAGTGCTGTCCTATATTTCAAGGACATCTGGGAAAGCCTGACTTATGTTAAGGTCTACTGAACCTTAAGGTACAACATGTGCAGAAGTGAAGTATGTGGCAGTGACAAAGTTACAAGGGTCATAATTCCCTTAGTAACTGAAGGTGGTTTGGAATGTGATAAAAGCAAGGTAGTCTGTAAGACCAATGTCTGGGTGATAATAAAGAGAAAGGGGAAGGGTCTTCAAGAGATTGAAGATGACTTCAAAGAAAGAGAAAAGAGAAATAGCCCTTTTCAAGCAACAAGACTTAGAATGACAAGTAGATTGCAAACTAAGTCAGGCTTAAGGCCCAACTCTAAGATATAAGCCTAGCTTATATACAAAAGGGCAGCTACCCAACTAAGCATACAAAAGAGGGGAACAATGGAGTCACAGACAATAGTGGTCACAGACTACCAAAAGAAGGGAACAATGGAGTTCTGGAAGAATGGCTCTGTTGTACATAAACAGTCATGTGAAGTGTGAGAGTTTGGTCAGGTGATTGTAAAAGTACAAGATGGAAAAGAAAAGAAACAGATAGACCAAAGTGCCTAGGAACATAACACTTGGGGCATCCATGCTGAGCTTATCCAGTATTGCAAATATAACAACCAGGTCACTTAGCTCCATGCCCAACTTCACTACCTTGAGGCCACCCTCAAAGATGCTTGCCTTGCCTGATCCCTCACTCAGTCATACCTTGAAATGGCCCAGGCTACCAAAGATATCAGTTATCTTGAATTGATAGCATTGGGGCACAATATCACCTTTTGTCATGGCAGTTGGAAGAAAACATCCCAGGTTGCTGATCAAGGATGATCTACCTAAGTGGGGGAGTGATGTAACTGGTATCTAGAGTAGAAGGTAGGACCAGAGTAAGTTTGGCAACCAGGCCATAGAAGTGCAAAGGTTTCAGGGTATTGGAACAGGACTTGGAAGTGGAGTAGCCCCACCTGATATGTGGTTGTAAGATAAAAAGGAGTAATATTAGTAGTTGTAGTAGCAAGTCAAATCTCCTATCTAGTTTCTTAGCCCATATATATTGTTTTGAGTCTAGTGTTCATAGCAGTGACAACTGTACATACAGGTTTATATACTAGCATATCAAGTTACTAGTACCAAGTCAGAAGAATGCTATGAGTTAGAAGATAGTGGTATAGTAACTTAGGGTTTAGGGTTTAGGGTTTAGGGTTTAGGGTTTAGGGTTTAGGGTTTAGGGTTTAGGGTTTAGGGTTTAGGGTTTAGGGTTTAGGGTTTAGGGTTTAGGGTTTAGGGTTTAGGGTTTAGGG
>Ga0307510_10000794_pt1 | contig 32695 bp, 27 predicted proteins | sample 12_EM_MG_FD_207224 | JGI IMG/M metagenome (GOLD analysis project Ga0307510, IMG submission 207224) | Populus trichocarpa ectomycorrhiza microbial communities from riparian zone in the Pacific Northwest, United States - 12_EM | ecosystem: Host-associated > Plants > Roots > Unclassified | place... | reverse complement strand
GATTCGAAGGCCATCGTGCCGGCGATCAAGAAGGCGCAGGCGCAGGGCGTGATGTTCATCGCGCTCGACAGCCCGACCGACCCGATGGAGGCGACCGACGCGCTGTTCGCGACCAACAACTACACCGCCGGCGAGCTGATCGGCAAGTACGCCAAGGCCGCGATGGCGGGCAAGCCGGCGAAGATCGCCACGCTCGACCTGTTCCCCGGCCACCCGGTGGGCGCGCAGCGCCACAACGGCTTCATGTCGGGCTTCGGCCTGAAGGCGCTGGATGCGAAGAGCAACGAGCTGTCCAAGGCCACCGAAGTCGTCTGCATGGCCGACAGCTTCGGTGATCAGGCCAAGGGCCAGACCGCGATGGAGAACTGCCTCCAGAAGAACCCCGACATCAACCTCGTCTACACCATCAACGAGCCGGCCGCGGCGGGCGCGTACCAGGCACTGAAGGCGGCGGGCAAGGAAAAAGGCGTGGTCATCGTCTCGGTCGACGGCGGCTGCGCCGGCATCAAGAACGTGAAGGCCGGCGTGATCGCCGCGACCTCTCAGCAATACCCGCTGAAGATGGCCTCGATGGGCGTCGAGGCCGGGGTCGAGTACGCCAAGGGCGGCAAGAAGGCCAAGGGCTACACCGACACCGGCGTCACGCTGATCACCGACAAGCCGATGGCGGGCGTCGACAGCAAGGACACCAAGGTCGGCACCGATCTGTGCTGGGGCAACAAATAGTCGTTCACGCAGACTCCTTGAACACGGGAACCACCATGTCCACCAAGACCTCGAAGTTGCCGCCCATCGCCACCCTCGGCCCGCTGATCGCGCTGGTGCTGGCGGTGATCTTCTTCGCGACGCAGAGCGATCGCTTTCTGTCGGTGCAGAACTTCTCGCTGATCCTGCAGCAGGTGATGGTGGTGGGCACGATCGCGATCGGCCAGACGCTGATCATCCTGACCGCGGGCATCGACCTGAGCTGCGGCATGGTGATGGCGCTGGGCGGCATCGTGATGACCAAGCTCGCGGTCGCCAACGGCATGAACGCCTACCTCGCGATCGTCTGCGGGCTGCTCGTGTGCATGGCGTTCGGCTTCGTCAACGGCATGCTCGTGACGCGCATCAAGCTGCCGCCGTTCATCGTCACGCTGGGCACGATGAACATCGCGTTCGCGATCACGCAGCTCTACTCCGGCGCGCAGACCATCACCGATCTGCCGCCGGCCATGACCTTCTTCGGCAACACGGCGTCGCTCGGCAGCGCGGCGTTCAACTACGGCACGGTGTTCATGGTGCTGATGTACGCCTTCATGTGGTGGGGCCTGCGCGACACGCAGCCCGGCCGCCACGTCTATGCGGTAGGCAACAACCCCGAAGCGACGCGCCTGACCGGCATCGCGACCGACCGCGTGCTGGTCGGCGTGTATGTGCTGGCCGGCGCGTTCTACGGCATCGCGGCGCTGCTGTCGGTGGCGCGCACCGGCGTCGGCGATCCGAACGCCGGGCAGACCGAGAACCTCGACGCGATCACCGCGGTCGTGCTCGGCGGCACCAGCCTGTTCGGCGGCCGCGGCATCGTGCTCGGCTCGCTGCTGGGCGCGGTCATCGTCGGCGTGTTCCGCAACGGCCTCACGCTGATGGGCGTGCCTTCGGTCTACCAGGTGCTGATCACCGGCGTGCTGGTGATTCTCGCGGTGACCACCGACCAACTTTCTCGCAAAGGGGCACGCTGATGAGCACGCACACGTTGGTGATGGAGGCGCGCGGCCTCGTCAAGCGCTACGGCCAGGTGACGGCCCTGGACGGCGCCGACTTCGAGCTGCGCGCCGGCGAGATCCTCGCGGTGATCGGCGACAACGGCGCTGGCAAGTCGTCGCTGATCAAGGCGTTGTCGGGCGCGACGATTCCGGACGAGGGCGAGATCAAGCTCGACGGCAAGGTGATCCGCTTCAAGAGCCCGGCCGACGCGCGCCGCGAAGGCATCGAGACGGTCTACCAGGACCTGGCCGTCGCGCCGGCGATGTCGATCTCCGAGAACCTGTTCCTCGGCCGCGAGATCATCAAGACCGGCTTCATCTCCAGGCTGCTGCGCATCATCGACAAGAAGCAGATGCTGGAGCAGAGCGTGGCGCGCATGAACGACCTGAAGGTCGGCATCCGCTCGATGACGCAGGCGGTCGAGACGCTGTCGGGCGGGCAGCGACAATGCGTCGCCGTGTCGCGCGCCGCCGCGTTCGCGCAGCATGTGGTGATCCTGGACGAACCGACCGCGGCGCTCGGCGTCAAGGAAGGCAACATGGTGCTCGAGCTGATCCGCCGCGTGCGCGACAAGGGCCTGCCCGTCATCCTGATCAGCCACAACATGCCGCACGTCTTCGAGATCGCCGACCGCATCCACATCGCCCGCCTGGGCAAGCGCGCCTGCGTCGTCAACCCGAAGACCATCAGCATGAGCGAGACGGTCGCGGTGATGACCGGCGCGAAGCGCGCCGACGAATTGCGACCCGAGTGCCTGGCCTGACATGAGCGTTGCCGGCACGGGTGCCGATGCGCGGCTGCGGCCACGTGGGTCGAACCATGTGGGCATGCGGCAGTTCAACGAACGCGTCGTGCTGCAGGCGATCCGGCTGCACGGCAGCGTGCCCAAGGCCGAGATCGCGCGGTTGACGCGGCTCACCGCGCAGACGGTGCAGGTCATCATCGCGCGGCTCGAGGCCGATGGTCTCGTGACCAAGCTCGAGCCGGTGCGCGGCAAGGTCGGCCAGCCCTCGGTGCCGATGACGCTGAACGCCGACGGCGCGTTCTCGATCGGCATCAAGATCGGCCGGCGCAGCATGGACATGCTGCTGCTCGACTTCGCCGGCACGGTGCGCGAGCGGCTCTCGCTGGCCTATGAATTCCCCGACCCCGACACGCTGTTCGGCGAGATCGAGACGCGCCTGCAGCAGCTCACGCAGAGCCTGCCGTTCAAGCTGCGTTCGCGTCTGCACGGCGTGGGCATCGCGGCGCCGCTCTCGCTCGAAGGCTGGCATGCGGTGCTGGGCATCGGCCGCAAGCAGGCCGCGAAGTGGGCCGGCATCGACATCCGCGAGCGCATCGTCGCGATGACCGATCTGCCCGTCGAGTTCGTCAAGGACACCGCCGCCGCCTGCGTCGCCGAACTCGTGGCTGGCCGCGGCCGCAGCATCGGCAGCTTTCTCTATGTGTTCTTCGACACCTTCATCGGCGGCGGCCTGGTGATCGACAGCCAGCTGCGCTCCGGCCTGAGCGGCAACGCCGGCGCGGTCGGCTCGCTGCCGCTCGGCCTGGCGCGCCCGGGCAGCGCGAACGCGCCGGACCAGCTGCTGAGCCACGCGTCGCTCGTCAACCTGGAGGCGCGCTTCGCGGCGAGCGACCTCGATGTCAGCGCGGTCAGCGACATGCGCGCGATGCACAAGCCCTGGTGGCCGCACACCGACCGCTGGCTGCGCGACGCCGCACCGGCCGTGGCCTTCGCGGCCAACAGCGCGGCCTGTCTGCTCGACCTCGACGGCATCATCATCGACGGCTCGTTCAGCCGCGAGCTGTTGCGCGCCACGCTCACCGCCGTGAACCATGCGCTCGACCAGTACAGCTGGGAAGGCGTGGCGCGGCCCGCGGTGTTCGAGGGCACGATAGGCTCGGACGCGCGCGCGATGGGCGGCGCGCTGCTGCCGCTGTACGCCAACTTCGCGCCCGACCGCGAGCTGTTCCTGAAGCTCGGCGCCTGATCACCAGACGACACACTCGGCGACGCGCGAGACCGCCCACGAGGCGGCACAATGGGCCGCAACAGGGAGCCCGCATGAACGTCACTTCGGTCACCACGCAACCCATCGCCGGCCAGCGCCCCGGCACCTCCGGCCTGCGCAAGAAGGTCACGGTGTTCCAGGCGCCGGGCTACCTCGAGAACTTCGTCCAGGCGATCTTCGATTCGCTGGCCGGCTTCAAGGGCCAGACCCTGGTGCTCGGCGGCGACGGCCGCTTCCACAACGACGAGGCGATCCAGACCATCGTGCGCATGGCCGCGGCCAACGGCTTCGGCCGCGTGCTGGTCGGTCAGCACGGCATCCTGTCGACGCCGGCGGCGAGCTGCGTGATCCGCAAGCACCAGGCCTTCGGCGGCATCATCCTGTCGGCCAGCCACAACCCCGGAGGCCCCGAAGGCGACTTCGGCATCAAGTACAACACCGGCAACGGCGGCCCGGCGCCCGAGAAGATCACCGACGCGATCTACGCCAACACCCAGAAGATCACGCGCTACCTGACTGTGGAGGCACCTGCCGTGAACCTGGCGGTGCAGGGCACGACGAGCGTCGGCGAGATGCAGGTCGTCGTGATCGATTCGGTCGCCGACCACGCCGACCTGCTCGCCACGCTGTTCGACTTCGACCGCATCGGCGCGTTGCTGCGATCGGGCACGTTCAAGATGTGCTTCGATGCGATGCACGCGGTCACCGGCCCGTATGCGCAGGAGATTTTCGTGAAGCGCCTGGGCGCGCCGGCGAGCAGCCTGATGAACGCGGTGCCGCTGCCCGACTTCGGCGGCGGCCACCCGGACCCGAACCCGACCTACGCCGAGGACCTGATCAAGGTGATGTTCGGTGACGGCTCAGGATCGGAGAGTGCGCCCGACTTCGGCGCCGCGTCCGACGGCGACGGCGACCGCAACATGATCGTCGGCACGAATTTCATCGTCACGCCCAGCGACAGCCTGGCGGTGCTCGCCGCGAACGCGATGCTGGTGCCCGGCTACGCGAGCGGCCTGAAGGGCGTGGCGCGCTCGATGCCCACCAGCGCGGCGGTCGACCGTGTCGCCGAGAAGCTCGGCATCAAGTGCTTCGAGACGCCGACCGGCTGGAAGTTCTTCGGCAACCTGCTCGATGCGGGCGAGGTCACGCTGTGCGGCGAGGAAAGTTCGGGCACCGGCAGCGACCATGTGCGCGAGAAGGACGGTGTCTGGGCCGTGCTGTTCTGGCTCAACATCCTCGCGGTGCGGCGCGAATCGGTCGAGGCCATCCTGCGTGGCCACTGGCAGCGCTTCGGCCGCAACTACTACTCGCGCCACGACTACGAAGGCGTCGACAGCGCCGCGGCCAACGGCTTGATGGCGCATCTGCGCGAATCGCTCGCGACGCTGCCCGGCCGGACGGTCGGCGGCGCGACCATCGCCAGCGCCGACGACTTCGCCTACACCGACCCGGTCGACGGCTCGGTCAGCACCGCGCAAGGCATACGCATCGGCCTGAAGGACGGCTCGCGCGTCGTGTTCCGCCTGTCGGGCACCGGCACCGAAGGCGCCACGTTGCGCGTCTACCTCGAACGCTTCGAGCCCGATCCGGCCAAGCACGCGGTCGAGACCCAGCAGGCGCTCGCGCCGCTGATCGGGCTGGCCGACACGCTCGCCGGCATCCGCGAGCGCACCGGGCGCAGCGCGCCGACCGTGATCACCTGATCGCGTGATGCCGTGGCCGACACGGCGATGGCCGCACCGCTGTTGCGGTGTCGTCCTACAGCGCCGCGCCGCGATCGGCCTAGATTGGCAACTTCATCGTCTCTGAAGCGACAGGAGCTGCCATGAAGCCATCGACCAAATCCCCATCGACATCGTCGCCGCAGCGCAAGTCGCTCGACCGTTCCGAAGAGAAGGCCGCGTCGCGCCAGCCCGGCAGCTACAAGCGCGAGGAAACCGACGAGAAGATCGTCGAGATCCCGGACATCGACAAGACGCAGCGTCCGATCAAGGGCCTCGATCCGAAGTAAGCGACGGGGGCACGCAGTCTCGCCCGAGTCGGACGCGCTCGCGTGCGTCAGCGCGAGCCGAACATCATCTGCCGCGCGATCGCCGACTTGAGCGGCGACAGCACCTGCAGCGCCGCGATGCCCAAACCGCGCGCCGCCCCCGCGCCCGGCAGCTTCCAGGTGAAGCTGCGCGCGAGGAAGTCGGTCGCGGCGATCATGGCCCAGCGGTCCGGCCCGCGCTGCCATTCGAGGCGGCGCAGCACCGCGGCCACATCGGGGTTGCGTGCGAGCGCCTGCACCAGCTCGAACGCGTCGCGCAGCCCGAGGTTCAGGCCCTGGCCCGCGACCGGGTGCAGCGTCTGCGCGGCGTTGCCGATGCGCACGGTGCGGCCGTCGGTCAGCGTGCGTTCGGCGTTCAGCCCGAGCGGGAACGACTTCAACGGAGAGATCGACGCGATGCGGCCGGTCGCGGCATGGAAGATGCTGTTCAGCACGGTCACGCGTTGCGCGTCGTTCAGCTCGCGCACCGGGTCGTCGTCGCTCGGCACGCACCACACCAGCCCGGCGCCACCGCTCTTCAGCGGCAGCAGCGCCGCCGGGCCGTGGCGTGTGAAGCGCTCGAAAGCCACGCCGCGCGCGCGTTCGCCGGGTTCGAACTGGACCGTGCCGACCCACGCGGTCTGCTGGTAATCGTGCGTGACGGCCTTGCGCGCCTGGTCGGCGAACACGCCGCCTTCGGCGACGATCGCGAGGTCGAAGCGCTCGGCGATGCCGGCGTCGACCTCGACCGCGCCGTCATCGAGGTTCTTCAGCGCCGCGACCGGCTGGCCGAAGCGGCTGCGCAGGCGTTTGGGCTCCGCGGCCTCGGCCGCCATCCATACCTGCTGCAGTGGTGCCACGATGTGGCCATAGCTCAGCACCGCGCCGAGCAGCGGCACGGCCTCGTCGATCGCGCGGATGCGCAGCTCGGGTTCGCCGAACACATCGCCGAGCAAGGGCAGCAGCGAGGGCGGCTGCTGCGACACATGCACTTCGAGAATCGGTTGCGCGAGCTCGGGCTTCCACGCGCCCAGGCGTTCGAGCAGCTGCACGCTGCCGATGGACAGCGCCAGCGTGCGCGGGTCGGCGGACACATCCTTGTCGGCGGGGCGCGCGTCGAACAGCGTGATGCTCGCCTCGGGCAGCGCGCGCGCGGCCTGCAGCGCCAGCGCCAGGCCGACCGGGCCGGCGCCGATCACCGCGATTTGCAAGGCCTTGGCCGATGCGACTTCGTTCATGGTGCACACCCTTCGGAAGGGGTTGAGTTTCAAACGTCCGGCGTATTATTCGCCGCACCCGAATCCTCGGGGGTGAACGCAGTGGAGTGACGTCATGGCGCTGATGGATTTCATCAAGAAACAGTTCATCGACATCCTCGAGTGGATGGAATCCGGTGACGGTACGCTCGCGTGGCGCTACCCGATGGAAGACCGCGAGATCCAGAACGGCGGCTCGCTCACGGTGCGCGAATCGCAGGTTGCGGTGTTCGTCAACGAGGGCAAGATCGCCGATGTCTTCGGCCCCGGCCGCTACACGCTGACCACGGCCACGCTGCCCGTCCTGACCTACCTGAAGAACTGGGACAAGCTCTTCAAGAGCCCGTTCAAGAGCGACGTGTATTTCTTCAGCACGCGCCAGCAGGTCGACCAGCGCTGGGGCACGACCCAGCCGGTCACGATCCGCGACAAGGATTTCGGTGCGGTGCGGCTGCGCGCCTTCGGCAACTACAGTTACCGCATTGCCGACGCCAAGTTGTTCCACACCGAGATCTCCGGCACGCGCGACACCTACACCGTGGCCGACCTCGACGGCCAGTTGCGCGGGCTGATGCTGCAGCACATCTCGGATGCGGTGGCCTCCAGCGGCGTGGCCTTCCTCGACCTCGCGGCCAACCAGGTCGCGTTCGCGAAGGCGCTGCTCGATGCGACCGCGCCGGCCTTCGAGAAGCTCGGCCTCAAGCTCGAAGGCGTGACGATGCAAAGCGTCTCGCTGCCCGAGGAGTTGCAGAAGATCCTCGACCAGAAGATCGGCATGGGCATGGTCGGCAACGACATGGGCAAGTTCATGCAGTACCAGACCGCGCAGTCGATCCCGAAGTTCGCCGAGGGCGCAGCCAATGGCGGCGGCGTGGTCGGCGATGCGATGGGCCTGGGCGCGGGGGTCGCGCTCGGCCAGGTCATGGCGCAGCAGCTGAACCAGGGCCTGCAGGGGCAGAACGCTGCGGCGGCTGCGGCAGCGCCGGTGGCCGTGAAGGCCGACGACGTCATGGCCACGCTCGAGAAGCTCGGCGAGCTCAAGGTCAAGGGCATCCTGACGCAGGAAGAGTTCGACGCGAAGAAGGCAGAGCTGCTGAAGAAGCTCGTCTAGAAAAATGACGATCCCTGGACGCCGGGTGGCGTCGGCCCCCGAGGGGCGCTCGGCCGCCTTGGGGCGGCCCGGCGCCGGCTGAGGCCCGTTCTTGGCCACCGAACAGTCTCCGCAGCGCGGCTACCGCGCCGCGTGCCCGAATTGCGGCGCGCCGGTGGATTTCCGTTCGCCGGCGTCGGCCTTCGCCGTCTGCAGCTTCTGCAAGAGCACGGTGGTGCGCGATGGCGACGCGCTGCGCAAGATCGGCGAAAGCGCCGAGCTGTTCGACGACCACTCGCCACTGCAGCTCGGTGCGGCCGGCAAGTTCCAGGGCAGCGGCTTCACGCTCGTCGGCCGATTGCAGTACCGCTACGCCGAAGGCACCTGGAACGAATGGCACGCGCTTTTCGACAGCGGCAAGTCGGGCTGGCTCAGCGAGGACAACGGCCGCTACGTGATTGCGTTCGACGCGCCGCTCACGGCGGCCGCACCGGCCGCGACCAGTCTGCGCGCGGGTGCGCAGGTTCTCGTCGAAGGGCAGGCCTGGACCGTCGGCTCGGTGAGCGCCGCCAAGCTGATCGCGGCACAGGGCGAACTGCCCTACGCGCCCAACCTCACGCGCGGCTTCGTGATCTCGGACCTGCGCAACGCGCGCGGCGAGGTCGGCACGCTCGACTACAGCGAACCCGGCCAGGCGCGCTGGTCGGTCGGCCGATCGGTCGCGATCAGCGAGCTCGCGATGACGGGCCTGAGCGAGGCCGCCGAGAAGACGCTGAAGGCGCGCGGCGTCGAATGCCCGAGCTGCGGTGCGGCGCTGGAGATCAAGCTCTCGACGACGCAGTCCATCGTCTGCCACCAGTGCGCGTCGGTCGTCGATGTGTCCAAGGGCGTGGGCGGCGATCTGGCCTACTTCGCGCAGGACAACGCCGGCAGCGCGCCGCTGATCCCGCTCGGCAGCATCGGCCAGCTCGCGCTGACGCGCAGCACCGTGCTGCCGTGGCAGGTGGTGGGTTACGTGGAGCGCTGCGAGGTCGACCAGGACCCGGACGACGATCAGACCTTCTGGCGCGAGTACCTGCTCTACAACCGCAGCGAGGGCTTCGCGTTCATCGTCGACGCGCAGGACGGCTGGAGCTGGACCGCGCCCATCACCGGCGTGCCCGAGAAGGCCGGCAGCGGCGTGCGCTACCAGGGCACGGACTACCGCAAGCTCTACGACTACACCGGCATGGTCACCTACGTGCTGGGCGAGTTCTACTGGCAGCTCACGCGCCAGCAGCGCACCGCGAACACCGACTACCAGGGCACCGGCGCGGCCTCGTCCCGGCGCCTGAACCGCGAAGCCACCGGCACGGGCAGCGACTCCGAAGTCGTCTGGTCGCGCGGCGATGCGCTCAGCGCCGACCAGGTCATGAAGGCGTTCAAGCTCGCGCCCGACACCGCGGCGGCGCTCAAGCGCGACGCGGCGCCGACCGCGCTGAACGCGTCCTCCACCGTCGTCAAGCTGCTGATCTGGGGTGCGATCATCATCGTGATGCTGATGCTGTTCCGCTGCGGAAGCGGCGGCGGGGGTTCGAGCAATTGCGACGACACGCTGGCCACGTTCGGGCAGGCGTCGGCGGAGTACCAGAATTGTCTGAACAGCAACCGCAGCGGCGGCAGCGGGTACCGCACCGGCGGCGGCTCGTTCGGTGGTTTTTCGAGCGGCGGGGGCGGCAGTCACAAATGAGGCCGTCTGCTTTCTTTCCCGTCTTGCACTTTCGTGTTCTTGGTCATCGATAAAGGAGGTTCGCCATGATGGGAATTGAATGGCTCAAGCCCGGCATCATCGTCGGCTCGATCCTGTTCGCGCTGATCGGCGTGGCGATCTTCTGGATCTGCTTCGTCATCGTCGACAAGCTCACGCCCTACGACCTGTGGGGCGAGATCGTCGAGAAGAAGAACGTCGCGCTCGCGATCGTCGTCGGATCGATGTGCATCGCGATCGGGATGATCGTCGCGGCCGCGGTGCACGGGTGAGCCCTTCTCCTTGCGGTGGCGAGCCGCGTGCTTGAGGGGCACGACTCGTGAACGCCGGTGAACTGCTGGAGCACTTGAACGCGCTCGACGAACACGAGCGTGTCGAGGCGAAGCGCGCGAGCGAGGTCGGTAAGTCATTGCTCGAGACCGTGTGTGCCTTCGCCAACGAGCCAGGACTGGGCGGGGGTTGGATTCTTCTTGGCGCCGTGCGTGAGGAGATGGCCTTGTTCCCAGCCTATGAGATCGAAGGCGTCGAGCAGCCCGACAAGGTGTCCGCCGATTTGGCCAGCCAGTGCCGAGGCATGTTCAACACACCGGTGCAAGTCGATATCCTGACGGAGCAACTGCAGGGGCGGGCGGTCATTGTTGTGCACGTGGCAGAGGCTTCGCCTCAGAGCAAACCCATTTTCTTTCGCAGTCAGGGTTTGCCGCGCGGTGCGTTGCGCCGCGTTGGGAGCACAGATCAGCACTGCACGGAGGACGATCTGTCGCTCCTGTATCAGGGTCGCAGGAACGAGACTTTTGATACCAGTCCGCTTGCCGATACGTCGCTCGACGACGTGATGTCGGAGGCTTTGAGCGATTATCGACTGGCGCGTGCAGAGGCCAATCCGGATGCAGAGGAACTGAGGTGGACCGACGAGGACCTGCTCGGCAGTTTGGGATGTATCAAGCGGGTGGATGGTCAGTGGCGTCTGACAGTCGCAGGATTGTTGCTGTTTGGCAAGTCACAGAGTTTGCGTAGATGCTTGCCCATGACACGTGTGGACTACATACGAGTGCCTGGGCGGGAGTGGGTGCCCGATCCGGAAACGCGCTTTGATACTGTGGAGTTGAGAGGCCCGTTGTTCCGTCTGATTCGACGAGCCCAGGCCGCCGTCATCGATGATCTTCCGAGAGGATTTGTTCTGGCCGAGGGTGAGTTGCAACGACATGACAAGCCATTGATCCCGTTGCGCGTCATTCGCGAAGCGATCGTCAATGCGCTGATGCATCGCAACTATCGTAGTCACAGTCCTGTACAGATCATCCGGTATGCGAACCGCTTGGAGATACGCAACCCCGGCTTCTCGCTGAAGTCGCCCGATCATTTGGGGGAGCCAGGTTCGCAGCCCCGCAATCCATGCCTTGCAGCGGTTTTGCACGAAACGCGCTTTGCCGAGACCAAGGGCAGCGGGATACGCGTGATGCGCGAGATGATGAGTCAAGCTGGCTTGACGCCACCTTTCTTCGAGTCCGACAGGGGGCGCGACGAGTTCGTTGCGCGCTACCTCTTCCATCACTTTCTTGGTCCAGAGGATGTCGCTTGGCTGTCCACCTTCAAGTCTTTGCATCTGTCGGACGACGAGGCCAAGGCATTGGTGTTTGTCAAGGAGGCCGGTGCCATCGACAACGCCACCTATCGTGGATTGACGGGAGCCGATGTTCTGGCCGCAAGCCAAGCGCTGCGTCGGTTGCGGGATGCAGGGTTGTTGACACAGCAAGGGCGTAGTTCTGCGACCTTCTACGTGCCCACCACCAAGTTGTTGCCCGCTGGAATGTCCGCGTCTGTCATGTCTAGCAACCTCGATGGCTTGTCTAGCAACCTCGGCGCCTTGTCTAGCAAGTCCGAGGACTTGTCTAGCAACCTTCCGGCGACGGCCGGCATCCGAGAAGGACTGCTTGGCAAGGTATCCGGCGCCCTGGTGGCGCGAGTGAGTGCGTTAGGTCAACGCAACTCACCGCAAGAAGTGCGAGACATCGTTCTGGAGCTGTGCGCGCAGCGAGCGTGGCGCGCCGAGGAGCTGGCAACTCTGCTCAGACGCAATACCGAGTATGTGCGCAGCAACTACCTTCGCCCCTTGTTGCGCAACGGGCGTCTCCAAATGACCAATCCAAGGGACGTCAACGATCCGCAGCAGGCCTACCGGACCGTCGACGTGCCGGATTCCACGTGACAGCGGTGGCACACGACGGGAAAGCCAGGCATGCGGCCGTCCGCCCCGCCGAGATCGCGCTGCTCGCGTCGGTCTTCGTCGTCGCCGCGTGCGGGCTGGTCTACGAGCTCGCCGCCGGCACGCTGGCGAGCTACCTGCTGGGCGACTCGATCCTGCAGTTCTCGACCGTGATCGGCACCTACCTGTTCGCGATGGGCGTCGGCTCCTACCTGTCGCGCTTCTTCGTGCGCCAGCTGGTCGCGCACTTCCTGCGCATCGAGCTGCTGGTGGGCCTGGTCGGCGGGCTGATGCCGGCGGCGCTGTTCGCGCTTCAGTCGCTCAGCAGCGGGTCGTTCCGCTTCGCGCTGTATGCGCTGGTGCTCGCGGTGGGCGTGCTCGTCGGCCTCGAGATTCCGCTCGTGATGCGCTTGCTCAAGCGCCAGGGCCAGGGCTTGAGCCACCTGGTCTCGCAGGTGCTCACGTTCGACTACCTCGGTGCGCTCGCGGTCGCCATCGCGTTCCCGCTGCTGCTGGTGCCGCACCTCGGGCTGATCCGCACCGGCGCGTTCTTCGGGCTGATGAACGCGCTGGTGGCGGTCTGGGCGCTGCTGCTGTTCCGCGGCGAGCTGCGGCGCTTCGCGGCCCATGCCCTGGCCTGTGCGTTGACCATCGCGGCGCTGTTCGCGGCGTTCGCGGCCGCCGATCACGTGACGACCTGGGCCGAGGACCGCTTCTATGCCGACCACGTGCTCTACAGCGAGACCACGCCGTACCAGCGCGTCGTCGTCACTGCCAGCGGGCAGGGCGTGCGGCTGTTCCTGAACGGCAACCTGCAGTTCCATTCGCGTGACGAGTACCGCTACCACGAGGCGCTGGTGCACCCGGCGATGGCCGCGCAGGGCGCCCCGAAGAACGTGCTGGTGCTGGGCGGCGGCGACGGCCTCGCGGCGCGCGAGATCCTGAAGTACGCCAGCGTCGAGCACGTCACGCTGGTCGAGCTCGATCCGCACATGACGCAGCTGTTCTCGACCCAGCCGCTGCTGCGCGCGCTGAATGCCGATGCGCTGCTGTCGCCCAAGCTCAAGGTCGTCAACGCCGACGCGTTCGCGTGGCTGGAGCAGAACACCGACCACTACGACGTGATCGTCGTCGACTTCCCCGACCCCACCAACTTCTCGATCGGCAAGCTCTACACCGCGAGCTTCTACCGGCTGATCGACCAGCACCTGAATGCGAGCGGCTTCGCGGTGGTGCAGACCACCTCGCCGCTGATCGCGCGCAAGAGCTTCTGGACCGTGGCGACGACGATAGAAGCGGCCGGCCTCACGACCACGCCGTACCACGCGCACGTGCCGAGCTTCGGCGAATGGGGTTTCATCCTCGCGAGCCGGCGACCGTTCCGCATGCCCACCGCGCTGCCCGCCGGGCTGCGCTTCCTGACGCCGGCCGATGTGCCGACGCTGTTCAACTTCCCGCTCGACATGGCGCGTGTGCCGACCGAGGTGAACCGCCTGTCCAACCAGGTGCTGGTGCAGACCTTCGAGGAAGAGTGGGGGAAGGTGCACCAGTGATGCGGCGGCGTGCGTTGATCGGCGCTGCGGCGGCGCTGCCGTTCGCGGCCTGCACGCGCAGCGAGCCCGCGGCCTACGCCGGCGGATGGATCGGCGCGAACGCCGAGCGCGGGCACCGACTTCGCGATGCGATGAGCTCAAGCGCGCTGCCGCCGCCCGACGTGCAGCGGCGCGCTTCGGTGCTGGTCGTCGGCGCGGGCATCTCGGGCCTGGCCGCGGCGCGCGCGCTGATGCAGCGCGGCATCGACGATATCCACGTGCTCGATCTGGAAGACGTGGCCGGCGGCAACGCGCGCGGCCACGCGATCGCCGGCATGGCCTGCCCGCTCGGCGCGCACTACCTGCCGGTGCCGGGCGAGCAGGCGGTCGAGGTGATCGAGCTGCTCGAAGCGCTCGGCCTGCGCCGCACCGAGGCCGGCCAGCCGGTCTACGACGAGCGGACGCTGTGCCACAGCCCGCAGGAGCGGCTCTACATCGGCGGCCTGTGGCACGACGGGCTGCTGCCGCCGGTCGACGCGCTGCCGGCCGATCAGCGCGCCGGCACGCTGGCGCAGTACCGGCGGTTCGCCGCCGCGGTCGAGCGTGCCGGTGCCGACGGCGCGTTCAGCATGCCGACCGCGCGCAGCCGCTGGCGCTTCGCACTCGACGAGCTCGACGCGATCACGTTCGCGGCCTGGCTGGATGCGCAGGGCCTCACCGCGCCGGCGCTGCGCTGGTATCTGGACTACTGCTGCCGCGACGACTACGGCGCCGGCGCCGCGCAGGTCTCGGCCTGGGCGGGGCTGCACTACTTCGCGAGCCGTCACGGCTTTCATGCGCCCGGAGACAACGCCGCCGAACGGGACGGCGTGCTGACCTGGCCCGAAGGCAACGCGTGGCTGAGCCGGCGCATGGCCGAGCCGCTGCGCGAACGCCTGCACACCGGCCGCGTCGTGATGCGCGTGACCGAGAACCGCGGCGACGTGAGCGTCGACGCATGGGACGCCACCGCGCAGCGCACCGAGCGCTGGACTGCGAACGGCGTGGTCCTCGCGGTGCCGCTGTTCATCGCTGCGCGGTTGCTCGTCACGCCGACTGATGCGTTGATCAAGGCCGCCGCAGCAATGCGCCACGCGCCCTGGCTGGTCGGCAACCTGCATCTCGCCGAGGCACTCGACGACCGCCCCGGCGCGCCGCCATCGTGGGACAACGTGGTCTACGACGCGGGTGCCGCGCTGCCCACGCTGGGCTATGTCGATGCGATGCACCAGAGCACGCGCAGCATTCCCGGGCCGACCGTGCTGACCACCTACTGGGCGCTCGGCGGCAACACGCCAGAGCAGCTCAAGCTGCAGCGCGGGCGCCTGCTGAGCGAGTCGTGGTCGGCGTGGTCGGAGGCGGTGCTGCAGTCGCTCGCGCATGTGCACCCCGATCTGCGCGGCAAGCTCAGGCAGATCGACCTGATGCGTTACGGCCATGCGATGAGCATCCCGGTGCCGGGCGCGCGCAGCAGCAGCGCGCTGAGTGCGCTCGCCGAGCCGCAGCGCCGCGTGCACTTCGCGCACACCGATCTGTCGGCCTACTCGGTGTTCGAGGAGGCGATGTACCACGGCGTGCGCGCGGCGCGGCAGGCCATGCGTTAGGCCACGCGCGTGAAGCCGTCGGCGCTCCAGGCCTCGCTGCCGACGCCGTGGTGCACGAAGAACAGCCCGTCCGGATCGACCTGCTGCTTCACTGCCTGCAGGCGCGGGTGGTTCGCGCCCCAGAACGCGCGCTGCCAGTCGGGCTCGAAGTAGTCGCTCTCGGCCAGGTACGAACCAGGGTCGGGCGCGACGCGATGCAATTCCCGCATCGCCGCTGCGATGGCCGCCGCACGGCGTCGCGCGGCCGACACGTCGGGCTCGTGACCGGCCAGGCCGGGATAGGTCGGCGGGCCTTCGGCGCCGAGGATCACGAGCGCGAACGCCTCCAGCGCGGCCGGGTTGATCGCGGTGTCTCGCGCGGCGGCGATGGCCGCGGCGGGTGCGCCCGCCAGGCCCTTGTTGACGTGCATCGACAAGCCCCAGGCGCGCGACGCGGCGAACAGCGCGTCGGCGAGGCGCGCGCGCTGGTCGTCGTGCAGCAGGGCCGCGGGCAGCCACGCCGAGCGATAGCCGTGCAGCACCTGCGCGGCCTGGCCCTGGTCGCCGGGCCAGAACACGTTGTCCTCGGGTGCGCCGGGCCGCTCGTCGGCGCGCAGCAGGCCGGTGAACTTCTTGAACGCGCTCGGCGCCCAGAACTTCTGCGCGGGCAGCGCGAGCACCAGCGGCGGCGACTTGAACTGGTAGTCGCGCGGCGCGGCCGAGACCGCGTCGATGAACGGCTGCCAAACCGCGAGCGCCTCGCCGCGGCTCAGGCCCTGGAACACCATCGCCACCTGCAGCACGTTGTTGCCGCGCAGGCGGATCTGTTCGCCCCAGTGCGGGTTCATCAGCGCGCCGGCGTAGAAGGTCAGCATCTGGCCGACGAGGCGGCGGTAGGCATCGTCGGAGCTCGCCTGGATGGTCATGTTCACCGCGCCGAAGGTCTCGGGCAGGTCGTGCACGCGCAGCGTCAGCCGCGTCACGACACCCAGGCTACCGCCACCGCCGCCCTTGAGCCCCCAGAACAGCTCGGGGTGGGTGCAGGCGTTGGCGATGCGCACGACGCCGTCGGCGGTGACGACCTCCGCCTGCAGCAGACTCGCCGAGGCCAGCCCGTAGGCCTTGGAGAAGCTGCCGAAGCCGCCGCTCTGGATCAGCCCCGCCACGCCGACCGACAGGCACCCGCCGCCCTGCACATAGCCGCCGCCGCGCGTCGAGACCGCCTGGTACACCTGCGCCCACATCGCCCCGGCCTCGACCGTGACCGCGCGCTGCGGCGCATCGCTGCAGCCGGTGGCGACGAACGCGTTGTGCATCGTGATGGCGTTCATGCTGCGCGTCCAGATCAGCAGCGAATCGGCTGCGTTGGACGTGCCCTGGTAGCTGTGCCCGCCGCCCTTGATGACCAGGCGCAGGCGGTTCTCGCGCGCGAAGTTGACGGCCGCGACCACGTCGCTCGTTGTCTGAGCGGACACGGCGTAGGCGCTCGGCATCGAGGTCCAGGCATCGACCCAGCCCAGTGTCTGCGTCAGCCCCACCGTGTCGCCGAGGAAGTACGGGTTCTTCAGCGACCCGAGCAGCGCGGTGCAATCTGTGCCCGGTGTGTTGGCGGCGCACGCGGTCAGCGGCGATTGCACCGGCGCCAGCCGCCCGCCGACATCGCGACCGAGCTGCGCCCATTGCGCGTCAGTGGGCCAGCCCGGATCGCCGGGGCGCACGCGGCTGCGGGTCGCCGCGGTGGCGGCGCGGGCCGAGCGGGCGGCCCACGGGCCGAGGCTCATCGCCACAGGCGCGGCGCCGGCAGCGCGGAGAAGATGTCGTCTGTTCATGGTGTGACTTCGATGAGGTGGCCAGGAAAAGGAACGCGCTGAAGAGCGGTCTCTAGAATCGCCTCGCCCGCCATGCCCACCGACCGAAAGTGACGAATCCAAGCCCTGATGGGACGAACGCCGACGCCGGCGTGACGAATCCGTCGGCCGAGCGCGGTGCGCTCGATCGCTGGATGGCCAGGCTGGCGCGCCTGCCGGCGCGGCCGGTGCAGTTCGCGCTCGTCGCGCTGCCGATGCTTGCGAACGCGGCGATCAACAGCGCGTCGGTCGCGATCGACCTGACTCGGCGCGGCGCCGACTTCCGGCCCGTCGAGCCGTGGATCTGGGAGTTCAGCAGCGCCGCCGCGATGCTGCTGTGGCTGCTGCCGGTGCTCTGGCTGGACGAGGCCTTGCGTGCGCGCACCGGGCACTGGGCGATGCGGCTGGGCGTGCGCGTGCTGGCGAGCGTCGCGTTCTCGTCGGCGCATGTGGCGACCATGGTCGGGCTGCGGCTGACCATCTACCGCGTCCTGGGCTGGCACTACGACTTCGGCCCGTGGCGCGACGGCTTCGTCTACGAGTACCGCAAGGATGCGATGACGTATGCGCTGATCATCGGCCTCGCGGCCGTGTGGCGTTTGTTGCTCGCGCGCCAGGCGCCGGTGGTGGATGCTGGCGCGAATGACGCGGTGGCGTTGCGCGCCGCGCCGGCGGTGTCGGCATCGGCATCGGCTGCGCCAGTCTCACCGGCCTCACCGCCGACCTTTCTCGTGCGCACCACACAAGGCGATCTGCTGGTGCGTGCGCAGGACATCGACTGGATCGAAGCCCAGGGCAACTACGTGGCGCTGCATGTGCAGAACACACCGCGTCTGCTGCGTCACACCTTGGCCGAGATGGAGACGCGGCTCGCGGCGCACGGGTTCATCCGCACCCATCGGCGCGCGCTGGTGAACCGCGAGCGCGTGCTGGCCATCATCCCGCCCGAACTCGGTGAGCTCGGCGTGCGGCTGAGCAGCGGCCAGGTCGCGCCGCTGAGCGAGAGCCGCCGCGCCGAGGTGCTGCGGCTCGTGGTCGGCACAACGCTGGGTGGTTGACGCCGGCCGCGCTGCCGTTCAATCCGATTCGTCGGACGGAGGCAGGCGCCTGTCCATGCCGGCCGCGGCGTAGAACGCGCGCTTCGCGGCCATCATGTGGTCGTCGGCCTGCGACATCGTCGTCTCCAGGCGTTCGCCCTGGCGACCCGTCGCGCAGCCCATCGCCAGGCTCAGCACCGCACCGGAATAGAAGTTGTTGTTCAGGTCGATCAGCGACTGCACGCGCTCGATCAGCAACTGGCCGGCGTGCTCGTCGCCGCCGGGGATCAGCAGCACGAATTCATCGCCGCCGATGCGGGCCGCGCAGACCGGCTTGTCGGCAACCTTGGCGAGCACCTCGCCGGCGCGCCGCAGCAGCGCGTCGCCGGCCGCGTGGCCGCTGCGGTCGTTCGTGAGCTTGAGCCGGTTCAGGTCGATCGCGACGATCGTGATCGGCCACGGGCCGCGCCGCTCCAGGCGGTTCAGCTCGTCCTCGAAGTAGGCGCGGTTGCGCAGCTTGGTCAGCACATCGTGCTTGCCGAGGTATTCGAGGTAGGCCTCGGCCTTCTTGCGCGCGGTGATGTCGATCAGCGCCACCTGCACCAGGCTCCAGTCTTCCTCGGCGCCCGGCAGCACCGAAAATTGCAGCAGCACGTGGATGCGTTCGCCGTCCAGCCCGTAGTTGACGACCTCGCGCGTCTGGAACAGCTTGCCGTTCCACAGATCGATCAGCTGCTCGGTGAAGGGCGGCTGCATCTCGTCGCGAAATACCTCGTCGAGCCGGCTCAGCAGCGTCGTCTTGTCGGGCGCGTGGAACATCTCCAGCGTGCGCCGGTTCACGTCGATGACGCGGATCTCCTGCATGCAGCGTTCGACGAACTCGGGATGCACCTGCGTGAAGACGCGGAAGTCGTCTATGCCCTTGGCGCGCACGTCGTCGAGCAGCCGCCTGATGGCGCTGAAGTCTTCGACCCACAGCGACACCGGCGAGTCGTCGAACAGCCCGCGCGCATAGCGCTCGGCCTGCGCCACGCCGCGTTCGGCGCGGGTGCGCTGGGTGATGTCTTCGATCGAGACGAGCACGCGGCGCCAGTCGGTCTCGGCACCGGGCAGCACGCTGCCGTTGACGAGGATGTCCAGGCGCCGGCCGTCGAGCGAGTAGTTCACGGTCTGGCTCGCGAAACGCAGCTGGCCGTCCCACAGCGCGACCAGCTCGTTGATGTGCGGCTCGATCATCGCGTCGCGGAACACGCGGTCGAGGTTGGCGATCAGGTGCGGCGTGTCGCTCGCGCCGAAGAGCTCCAGCGTACGCCGGTTCACGCGCACCACCTTGAGCTGGCGGCTGCATTCGGCGACGCGGCTGCGGTCTGCATTCAGGTGCGCGCGCAGATCGGTCACGCCTTCGCTGCGCCAGCGTTCGAACAGCGCGCGCAGAGCGCTGTAGTCCTCGAGCCAGAGCGAGACCGGCGCGAGCTCGAACATCTCCTCGAAGTCGGTGCTCATGGCCGGGTCTTTCAGCGCGCGTCGCGCATCAGTGCCTCGATCTCGCTCGCGGCCACCGGCACGCCGCGGCTGATCAGTTCGCAGCCGTCGGGCGTGACGATCGCGTCGTCCTCGATGCGGATGCCGATGTTCCAGTAGCGCTCCGGCACGCCCGGCGCGGGCCGCACGTAGATGCCGGGTTCGATCGTCACCGCCATGCCCGGCGCGAGCACGCGTGAAGGCTTCATCACCACCGGCTTGCCCAGGCTGTTGACCTGCTCGCTCGCCGCTTCGCCGAGCGACAGATACTCGCCGACGTCATGCACGTCACGGCCCAGCCAGTGGCCGGTGCCGTGCATGTAGAACTGGCGGTACGCGGTGGACGCGACCACCGCATCCACATCGCCGACGACCGCCCGATCGAGCAGGCCGACATCGAGCATGCCCTGCGCGAGCACGCGCACCGCGGCGTGGTGCGCGTCGCGGTGGCGCGCGCCGGGGCGCGTGACGGCGATCGCGGCTTCCTGGGCGGCGAGCACGATGTCGTACAGCTCGCGCTGCGCGGCGGTGAAGCGGCCGTCGGCGGGGAAGGTGCGGGTGATGTCGCTCGCGTAGCCGTCGAGCTCGCAGCCGGCGTCGATCAGGCACAGTTCGCCGGCGCGCAATTCGGCGCCTGCCGCGGCGTAGTGCAGCACGCAGGCGTTGGGACCGGCCGCGACGATGCTGGTGTAGGCCGGGCTCTGCGCGCCGTGGCGGCGGAACTCGTGCAGCAGCTCGGCCTCGATCTCGTATTCGCGCACGCTGCCCTGCGGCGCTGTGGCGAAGCGGGCGGCGCTGAAACGCATCGCGCGCGCATGCGCGGCCGCGCTGATCTGCGCGGCGCGGCGCATCGTGTCGATCTCGTGCGTGTCCTTGTGCAAACGCATCTCGGCCAGCAGCGGGCCGAGGTCGCGCTGCGCGGCCGGGCCTTGCACGCCGCTGCGCACGCGGCCGCGCAGCGTCTGCAGCCAGCCTTCGACGCGGCGCGCCACGGCCTCGTCGGCCTCGAACGGGAACCACACCGCGGGTTGATCGACGAGCTGGTCGGTGACGACCTCGTCGAGCGCGGCGACATCGAAGGCGTGGTCGACACCGAGCGCGCGCGGCGCGGCCTCGACGCCGAGCCGCAGGCCGTCCCAGATCTCGTGCTCCGGATCGCGCGGGCGGCACAGCAGCGTGGTCGCGCCGCTCGCGTTCACGAGCAGCCACGCGCCGGGTTCGTCGAAGCCGGTGAGGTAGTGGAAGGAGCTGTCGGGGCGATACGGGTGATCGCTGTCGCTGTTGCGCTGGCGTTCGGGGGCGGTGGCGATCACGGCGAGGCCGCCGCCGGCCTCGGCCAGCAGCCGGGAAAGGCGCGTGCGGCGCGCGGAGAAGACGGTCGAATCCATGTCCGAACTGTAGCCTTCCGCGCGGTAGCGGTGCGGCCGTCACCGGGCTGCGCTAACCTCGCCGCCTCCACGACATTCCTGAAGAAGACCAACCATGCAATACCGACGTCTGGGCCGCAGCGGCCTGAAGGTCAGCGAACTCTCGCTCGGCTCCTGGGTCACGTACCACAACCAGGTCGACACCGGCTCGGCCACCGAGATGCTGGCCGCCGCGATGGACGCCGGTGTGAACTTCTTCGACAACGCCGAGGCGTATGCGGCCGGCCAGAGCGAGGTGGTGATGGGCCAGGCCTTCAAGGCGCTGAAGTGGCCGCGCCTGAACTACGTAGTCTCGACCAAGTTCTACTGGGGCCTGTCGCGCGAGAGCGCTGCCGGTGGCAACGGCATCGCCGGCGTGAACGGCAAGGACACGCTGAACCGCAAGTACCTGATGCAGGCGATCGACGGCTCGCTCGCGCGCATGGGGCTGGACTTCATCGACCTCGTCTACTGCCACCGCCCCGACGCGAACACGCCGATCGAGGAAACGGTGCAGGCGATGAGCGACATGATCACGCAGGGCAAGGCGCTCTACTGGGGCACCAGCGAATGGTCTGCGGCCGAGATCCGCGCGGCCTGGGACATCGCCGACAAGCACCACCTGCACAAGCCGGTGATGGAGCAGCCGCAGTACCACCTGTTCCACCGCGCGCGCGTCGAGAAGGAATACGCGCGGCTCTATGAAGACATCGGCCTGGGCCTCACCACCTGGAGCCCGCTGGCCAGCGGCCTGCTCACGGGCAAGTACAAGGACGGCATCCCCGCCGGCAGCCGCGGCGCGATGGAAAGCATGAGCTTCCTGACCAAGAGCCTGGGCGACGCGGCGAAGAACGCGGCGGTCGTCAAGCTCGAAGGCATCGCGGCGCAGCTCGGCTGCAGCGTGGCGCAGCTCGCGATCGCGTGGGTCGCGAAGAACCCGCACGTGAGCAGCGTGATCACCGGCGCGTCGAAGCTGACGCAGCTGCAGGCCAACCTGGGAGCGGTCGACGTGATCGCCAAGCTCACGCCCGAGGTGATGGCGCAGATCGATGCGATCAGCGCGCCGCTCGCGCAGTAACTCGTTCGCCTAAGCGCGTTGTCAGCTCGGTTCGGTTGGCGACTGGCTGCCGCGCGAGCGCATCGTGCGCCAGCCCAGCCAGCCGACGCCGCCGAGCACCGCGATGCGCACCACGCGCCGCACGATGCCGCGCCCGCGGAACATCGGCGCCACGCTGCCGAGCAGCGAGGCGGCCATCCGGTAGCGGCGCAGCCAGGCCATGCCGAGGCTGAACCACTCGGCCGGGTTGCGCCCGCCCATGCCCGAGAGCACGCGGCTCACCGTGCTGCCGATGCCGTCGCCCACCACGGCACGCAGCAGGTGCGGCAGTTCGACGGCACGCTTGACGTGCTCGACATCGCGGCGCAACTCGTTGCGCGAGAACGCGATGCGGGCCAGCAGCACCTGCTTGCGGGCGTGGCGTTCGACCGGGTTCATGGTTGTTGATCCGGGCCGCGCATGAACTCGGCGTCCTTGTGGAGTTCGGCGAGCGTGTCGGCCATCAGCGGCGGGTAGGCCAGCGTGCGCGCACGCAGCCACCACAGCAGGCCGATGCCGGCCAACGCATAGCCCAGCGCGATCCAGCCCAGCACCGCATGGCCCAGCACCGGCCACAGCGCGAACGCGAGCCAGGCCGAGAGCGCGACGATGGCGCCGCCGAGCAACCCGAGCGCCGCGATGCTCGCGACCAGCGTGAACACCAGCCGCTCACCGGCCTCGCCGACCTCCAGGCTGGCGAGCTCGAGCCGGTGGCGCACCGTGCCGAACAGCCCGGCGCCCAGACGCCGCAACGCGTCGATCAGGCCGGGGTCGTCGTCGTCGCGGGGGCGGCTCATGCGGTCGTCGGCATCGGGCGCGTCAAGTAGTTCAGCGACGGCTGATCAGCAGGCCGATGACGACACCGACGCTGGCCGCGGCGAGGATGGAGCGCCACGGATGGTCGTGCACGTATTCGTCGGTGGCGCGGGCCGCGGCCTTGCTCTGGCGCAGCGCGACCTCGGTGGCCTCGTCCATGCGCTCGCGCAGGACCTTCAGCTTCTTCAGCGCGAGGTCGCGCAGCTCGGCGGCCTTCTCGCCGGTGGCGTTGGCGGCCTGCGCCAGCATGCTCTCGGCTTCGCTGATGGCATCGTTGACTTCGGCTTGCGCGGCGTCGGCCATCGCGGCAGCGGATTTGGCGTTCATTTGTGTGGGCTCCTTGGGTTCGGTGGCGCGGTCTCGTCCTACAAGCCGCCGCGCGCGATCGGCTGGCCCATCATAGTCCGCGTCAGCGCGTGTTCAAGGCTTGCAGTTGCGCTGGCGTGCCGACGTTTTCCCAAGTGCCGCGATAGACCTCGGCCGTGATCTCGTGGCGGCGCATGCCTTCGTAAAGCAGCGGTCCGAGGGCGACGCGCGTGCCGGGCGCGATGTGGCTGCACAGGCTTGCGCGGCACAGCGCGAGGTTGGCGTAGGTCCAGCGCTGGCCGTCGGGCCCGGCGCTGTCGGCCAGGCCGAGGCCTTGCGCATCGATGCCGAAGTCGCCCTTGGCATGGAAGGGTGGGTTGGGCACCAGCCACAGATGCGCTTGCGCGGTGCCGCTCGCGAAGCGCTGCGCGGCGTCGGGATCGAAGCGGAATTCGGGCGCGTAGATGTCGCCCGAGACGAGCCAGAACGCGTCGTCGTCATGCTCGGCGAGCCAGGGCAGGGCCTTCGCGATGCCGCCGGCGGTCTCGAGCGCACCGCCGTGATCGCGGCCTTCCATCGAGTAGCGCAGCGTCACGCCCCAGCGCGTGCCATCGCCCAGCGTCTCGACGACCTTGTCTTCCAGCCACGCGGTGTTGACGACGATCTCGTGCACGCCGTCGCGCGCGAGCGCTTCGATGTGCCATTCGATCAAGGGCTTGCCGCCCACTTCGAGCAGCGGCTTGGGCGTGTGGTCGGTCAGCGGCCGCATGCGTTCGCCACGGCCGGCCGCGAGGATCATGGCCTTCATCGGATCGCACCCGCCGGCTCGCGGACCGCGCCGCGCTGCAACGCGTGGCGCTCGATCCGGCCGGGCTCGAACGCGGCGATCAGCGACTCGATCAGCGCATGCGCGCACGCGGAGTTGTCGGCGCCGAGGTTGCACACGTACACGTCCAGCGTCACCGAGGCGATCTCGGGCCAGGTGTGCACGGCCAGGTGCGATTCGGCCAGCAGTACCACGCCGGTGATGCCCACCGGCTCGCCGGCGCGTGCGCCGGGCGCGGGCGTGAAGCGGTGGAACAGCTCGCCCACCGCATGCAGCCCGGCGGCGTCGACGGCGGCCATGCAGGCGGCGCGCAGCGTGTCGGGGTCGGTCATCACGCGGCGCTGCGCGGGGCAGTCGCGCAGGTCGGCGGTCAGGTGCAATCCGTGCATGCGCTGAATTATCCGGTGCGAGGCAGCGCCAACAAGCCGCGCCCCTAAAATGCGCCGCTACCGTTCACCGCCCACTCCGGACTCGCATGGCCTCCAACGCACCCCAATCCGCCGCTTCCAGCAACGTCATGGCCAACGCGATCCGCGCACTCGCGATGGACGCGGTGCAGCAGGCCAACTCCGGCCACCCGGGCGCGCCCATGGGCATGGCCGACATGGCGGTCGCGCTGTGGAGCCGCCACCTGCGCCACAACCCCGGCAACCCGCACTGGGCCAACCGCGACCGCTTCGTGCTGAGCAACGGCCATGCGTCGATGATCCTGTACGCGCTCCTGCACCTCACCGGCTACGACCTGCCGATGAGCGAGCTGCGCAACTTCCGCCAGCTGCACAGCAAGACGCCGGGTCACCCCGAACACTTCATCACGCCGGGTGTCGAGACGACCACCGGCCCGCTCGGCCAGGGCTTCGCCAACGCGGTGGGCATGGCGCTGGCCGAGAAGCTGCTCGCCGCCGAGTTCAACCGCGTCGACGGCGACACGCATCACACCATCGTCGACCACCACACCTATGTGTTCATGGGCGACGGCTGCATGATGGAAGGCATCAGCCACGAGGCCGCCGCGATGGCCGCGGCCTGGAAGCTCGGCAAGCTGATCGCGCTGTACGACGACAACGGCATCTCGATCGACGGCAAGGTCTCGCCCTGGTTCGTCGACAACACGCCCGAGCGTTTCCGCGCCTATGGCTGGAACGTGATCGCCGATGTCGACGGCCACAGCGCGGACGCGGTCGATGCCGCAATCAAGCAGGCCATCGCAGAAGGCAGCGGCAATGGCCCGGGCGGCGGCAAGCCCACGCTCATCTGCTGCAAGACCGCCATCGGCCAGGGCTCGCCCAACCGCGCCGGCACCGCCAAGGCGCACGGCGAGCCGCTCGGCGCCGACGAGGTCAAGCTCACGCGCGAAGCGATCGGCTGGACGCCCGGCCCGTTCGTGATCCCCGAAGAGGTCTACACGCTCTGGGACGCGCGCCGCGAGGGCCTGGCCGAAGAGACGAAGTGGGTCGACGCGTTCGCCGCCTACGCCAAGGCCTACCCGGAACTCGCGGTCGAGTTCGCGCGCCGCATGGACAACGAGCTGCCGAAGAACTGGACGCAGACGGTGGTCGATGCGGCCGTGGCGGCGCAGGCCAAGGCCGAGAGCGTGGCCACGCGCAAGGCGAGCCAACTGGCGCTCGAGGCTTTCACCAAGGCCTTGCCCGAGATGCTCGGCGGCAGCGCCGACCTGACCGGCTCGACGCTCACCAACACCAGCACCGCCACCGCGTTCCGCCTGAACGACGACGGCAGCTGGAACGGCGGGCGCCACATCAGCTACGGCGTGCGCGAGTTCGGCATGGCCGCGGTGCTGAACGGCGTCTCGCTGCACGGCGGATGGATTCCGTACGGCGCGACCTTCCTCACCTTCAGCGACTACAGCCGCAACGCGATCCGCATGGCCGCGCTGATGAAGCAGCGCGTGATCCACGTGTTCACGCACGACAGCATCGGCCTCGGCGAAGACGGCCCGACGCACCAGAGCATCGAGCACGCGGCCTCGCTGCGGCTGATCCCCGGGCTCGATGTCTGGCGCCCATGCGACACCGCAGAGACCGTGATCGCCTGGGCCTGCGCGATCGAGAACAAGGGGCGCCCGAGCGCGCTGCTGCTGTCACGCCAGAGCGTGCCTTACGCGCCCAAGAAGGCGCTCGACGGCATCTCCAAGGGCGCCTATGTGCTGGCCGAGCCGAGCGAGGTCGGCCTGAAGAAGAAGGCGCAGGCCGTGATCATCGCAACCGGCTCCGAAGTGCAGCTCGCGCTGCACGCGCAGCAGGATCTGGCCAAGATGGGCGTCGCGGTGCGCGTCGTCTCAATGCCGTCGACCACGGTGTTCGACCGCCAGAGCACGGCCTACAAGAACGAGGTGCTGCCCAAAGGCCTGCCGCGCATCGCGGTCGAGATGGGCGTGAGCGACGGCTGGTGGAAATACGGCTGCGCCGCGGTCGTCGGCATCGACACCTTCGGCGAATCGGCGCCCGCGCCGGTGCTGTTCAAGTTCTTCGGCTTCACCGCGGACAACGTGGTGGCCACGGTGCGCAAGGTGCTGGGTCGCTGAGGCGGCTCGGGGCGGGCGCCGGAGTGCTGATGACCTCGACGCACGCCACCTTGCGTCGTTTGTCGTGCCTCGTGCTGGGCCTGGGCTGGGTGCTGGCCGCGCAGGCACAGAGCGGTGAGCTACAACTGGAGCCGCGCGCGACGGCGTTGAAGTGCCTCACCTCTGCCAAGCCGGGAGTCACCAAGCCGGTCTATCCCGCCGAACTGCTGGCGGCCAAGCGGGCCGCGGTGGTTCGAGTGCAGTTGCACTTCGCTGCCGCTGATCAGGACCCGCGTGTGGAGGTGGTGTCCAACAGCGGCGACGACGCTTTCGCGCAGGCGGTGAGGGCCTTCGTCGCGATGTACCGCCTGCCGTGCCTGCAGGCATCGGCCGAGCCGATCAGCGCGACGCAGGAGTTCCAGTTCGTTCCGAAGACGCCTGCGCCCATCGTCTTCTGGAGCCCTGCGCGCGATGACGGCAGCGCAGCCTCTCGTGCGGCAGAGGAAGAGTGCCGCAAGTCGGTCGTCACTCCGAATTTTCCGGAGTATCCGTACAACGCGATGCGCAGAGGTGAGACGGCCACAGTCGTTACCTTGCTCACCTTCAGTCGGCCCGAAGCGCCGCCGGATGTCGCGATCCTGTACGACGGAGACAGCCCCGCGTTCAGTCGCGCCGTGCGAGAAGCAGTCGCTGGATATCGCTTGCCCTGTGCCAGCGCCGATCGTGAGCCCGTCAAGGCGACGCGGGTGTTCGAATTCAGGATGGAAGGTGGGAGGAGCTCTGCCCTCAAGTCCGAGTTGACGCTCGCCCAGTTCGCCAGCCTGGTGAAAGACCTGCCGTCCGAACATGTCCGGTTCGATTTCGCGACGATGAACTGTCCGTTCGACATCAAGGTCGGCGTGTTCCGCCCCTACATGGCGAACAAGGTCGGCGAGATCGATGAAACCCGTGCGAGTCGCCGCGAATTTCTCGAGTGGGTGCGTCATGTCACGCTCGACATCCCACCCAATGCCATGAAGACGTTGATCGGGCAGGAGATCACGGTTGCCGTGCCCTGCGCTGTTCTCGATCTTCTGTAGATTTCTTCAGACCTTTCCAAGGAGCAATTCTCATGACGATCAAGATCGGTATCAACGGCTTCGGCCGCATCGGGCGCATGGTGTTCCGTGCCGCCATCCAGAACTTCGCCGAGATCGAGATCGTCGGCATCAACGACCTGCTGGAGCCGGAGTACCTGGCCTACATGCTGCAGTACGACTCGGTGCACGGCCGCTTCAAGGGCAGCATTGCGGTCGACGGCAACACCCTGATCGTCAACGGCATGCGCATCCGGCTGACGCAGGAGCGCGACCCGGCGGCGCTGAAGTGGGCCGAAGTCGGCGCCGACATCGTCGTCGAAGCCACCGGCCTCTTCCTCACCAAGGAAACCGCGGAGAAGCACCTGGCCGCTGGCGCGAAGAAGGTCATCATGTCGGCGCCGTCGAAGGACGACACGCCGATGTTCGTCTACGGCGTCAACGACAAGAGCTACGCCGGCCAGGCCATCATCTCGAACGCCTCGTGCACGACCAACTGCCTGGCTCCGGTGGCCAAGGTGCTGCACGACAAGTGGGGCATCAAGCGCGGCCTGATGACCACCGTGCACGCGACCACCGCGACGCAGAAGACGGTCGACGGCCCGAGCAACAAGGACTGGCGCGGCGGCCGCGGCATCCTCGAGAACATCATCCCGTCGAGCACCGGCGCGGCAAAGGCCGTCGGCGTCGTGATTCCCGAGCTGAACAAGAAGCTCACCGGCATGTCGTTCCGCGTGCCCACGTCGGACGTGTCGGTGATCGACCTGACCGTCGAGCTGCTGAAGGAAGCGAGCTACAAGGAGATCTGCGCCGAGATGAAGGCGCAATCCGAAGGCGCGATGAAGGGCGTGCTCGGCTACACCGAGGACAAGGTCGTCTCGACCGACTTCCGCGGCGAGGCGATGACCTCGGTGTTCGATGCCGAGGCCGGCATTGCGCTGGACAGCACCTTCGTGAAGGTCGTCTCCTGGTACGACAACGAATGGGGCTACTCGAACAAGGTGCTCGAGATGGTGCGGGTGGTGGCGAAGTAAGGCGAACCGCGCTTCAATGAAAAACGCGCCCTCGGGCGCGTTTTCTTTTGGGTAAGGCGAAGCCTCAGCGCCAGTGGCGATGCCCGTGGTAGCCGCCGTAGTAGCCGAACCCGAAGCCGATCACCGGCGCGATGTAGAACGGCGGCGCGCTGTAGTACACGGACTGCGGATAGGGGTCGTAGTAGACGGTGGGCGGCGGCGCGTAGTACACCGTCTGCGGCGCGGTGTTCGACGGCACCGGTGTGCCTTCGGCGGCGCGGTCTGTCGGTGCGGGCAGATTGCCGCTGTCGGCCGGCTGCACGCTCACGGCGAACTGCTGGCCGGGGTCGCGCGCCATGCGCGTGCTGTAGCGCTGACCGGCGTAGTCGTACATCACGTCGTAGCCGACCACGCGCGTTTCATAGGTGCTGACGGTCTGGCAGCGCCGCACCGGCACTTCGGTGACCGGGCTGTTGGCCGCTTCGACCTGGTTGCCGACGACCGATCCGGCCACCACGCCCAGGCCGGTTGCCGCGGCCCGGCCGAAGCCGCCGCCGATGCTGTTGCCGATCACGCCGCCGGCGATCGCGCCGATCACGGAGCCCGCGCCGGTCGGGCGCTGCTGCACCAGTTGCTGACCGTCGGTGCAGCTCTGACGCGCCACCGGCACGTTGGCCGTGACAGGGGTGGACGACACGACGGTGGCAAACTCGGCCGCCTGTGCGGTCAGCGAGGCGCCGCCCAGAAGGGCCAGGGCCACCGCCGCGCGGTTGGAGAAGGTGTTCATGCGAAATCCTCTTGAAACGCTCGCGAGCAATCTATCCAGAACAGCATAGACCTCGGCCGCGGCCCCAAGGTTCCGTTACACGGCCTTGACATTACTTTGCGCTTCATTGTGTGAACAGAATCTCACCGATGAGCGCCTCATGCACAATCCTGGATTGGCGTTCCTGAACTCAGAGGCAAGGATAAGACGTGAAGAAGCTCAAGTGGTATGGCGTGGCGGGACTGGCGGCAGCGGGCATCCTGCTGGCGGCTTGTGGAGGCAAGAGCGATTCGTCGGGCGACAGCGCTTCCTTGCGCGTGGCGAACGCCACGATCAATCATCCCTCGCTGGATCTGCTCGTGAATTCGAACGTCGCGGCGTCTGCGACGGCAGCGAACACGGTGAGCGCGTATGTCGCGCCGGCCAGCGGCAGCAACACGCTGCAGCTCAATGACGCAGGCGGCGCCACCGCACTGGCCACGACCGTGCCGACGCTCACGGCCGGCGCCCACTACACGATGGTCGCGTACGAGTCCGGCGGCTCCGTGAAGACCGTGATCCTCTCCGAAGACGTCGCTGCGCCCACCGCGGGCGTCACGCTGCGCATCTACAACGTCGCGGTCGATGCCGGCAAGCTCGACGTCTACATCACGACCAACGCCTGCACCAACCTCACTGCGCTGACCGCCAGCGGCAGCTTCGCCGGTGCGTCCAACCAGCCGGCCACGCTGAACCAAGGCGCAGGCACCTGGAACGTGTGCGTGACCGCGCAGGGCAGCAAGACCGATCTGCGCATGAGCATGCCCATCACCATCGTCGGCCAGACGGTCGCGAGCGTGCTGCTCCTGCCGGCCTCGGGCGGCACGCTGATCGACGGCGCGCTGCTCACGCAGCAGTCCACGTACGCCGCCACGCGCAACCCGAATGTCCGCCTGCGCCTGGCCGCAGCGGTCTCGGGCTCGGCGGCGGTGACGGCCACGGCCACCACGGCGGCTGGCAGCATCGCCATCGATTCCAGCGGGCTGGCGCCGGCGTTCGGCTTCTATACCCTGGTGCCCGCCACGAGTTCGATCAATGTGAGCGCGCCGGGATCCGTGGCGTCGCCCACCGGTCTGGTCGCGGGCAGTGACATGACGCTGCTGGTCTACGGCGCGCCTTCGAACGCCACTGCCACGCTGATCACCGATGACAATCGCCTGCCGACCGACGCGACCACCGTGAAGCTGCGCCTGATCAACGGTGTCACCGGCACCAGCGGCGCGCTGACCTTCACCGCCAACAACTCGCTGGTGGCCACCGGCGTGGCACCGGCGACGGCATCGGCCTATGCGTCGATCGCGAGCAGCACCACCGCGCTGGACTTGAGTTTCACGTCGACACAGTCGTCGGGCAACTATTTCACTTCCGCCACCACCTTGAACGCGAACACCGTCTACAGCGTGATGCTGGTCGGTGGCGGCGGTGACGGCGTTGCCAAGCAATTGCTGATCCGGTAAGCGCTCGTAAGGCTTGACGAGGGCGGTAATCCGTTGCGTTTCGCACGGGTTGACCGCCCTCTCGCACATTTAGACTTCGCGCAGTTCACGGTGCCGGCTCGCGGTGCTGCATACCAGCAGAGACATCTCATGAAGACAGCACTTCGTCGCCGCGTCGCGGTGTCCGCTTTGGCCTTGATCACGCTGGGAACAACTGCGGCGTTGTCGTCGAGTGGAGTTGAGCGCGGCCCGCAACGTCGGAATGCGACGCCCGTCGCAGAAACCGAAGCCCGCGTAATCGTCAAGTTCAAGGCAGACTCAGCGCTGATGCAAGCGCTGTCCGCCAAGGCGCAGCCGCAGCACGCGCAAGCACTTTCTACGCGGCTCGGGCTCAACCTCGTCAACGGTCGTTCGATCGGGCCGCGCTCGCAAGTACTCAAGAGCAGCGGGTTGAGTTCACAGCAACTGGCGCAGCGCCTCAGCGCCGAGAGCGACGTCGAATACGCAGAGGTCGACGGACGAAAGCATGTGACCGCGGCGCCGAACGATCCACTCTACGCCGGCGCACAGACTTCGACGACGCCTGCGGCGGGTCAGTGGTATTTGCGTGCACCGACAAGCGCGACCATAGCCAATGCAAGCAGCATCTTGTCGTCGATCAACGTCGAGTCCGCGTGGAGTATCACCACAGGCAATGCCAGCGTTGTTATCGCCGATCTTGACACCGGGGTTCGCTTTGACCACCCCGATCTCGCGGACAAGTTGCTGCCGGGCTATGACTTCATCAGCGCTGATACCAATGGGGGCTTCGTAAACGCTGCCGATGGCGGCGGCCGTGATATCGATGCCTCCGATCCCGGCGACTACGGCTGCGTCGAAGCCACGAGTAGCTGGCATGGCACCCAGACAGCCGGATTGCTCGGCGCGGCCACCAACAATGGCGTCGGCATGGCCGGCGTCGCCCGCGATGTCATGATTCTCCCGGTGCGCGTGCTGGGTTGTCGCGGCGGCGGCGACTCCGACATCCAAGCTGCCATCCGCTGGGCGGTCGGCATGGACATCGCCGGCGTTCCCACCAACACTCTGCACCGCGCCCAAGTCATTAATCTCAGTCTGGGAGAGTCGACTGCTTGTACCCAAGGCTACGCGGACGCGATTGCCGATGCGAACGCTCACGGCGCCGTGGTCGTGGTCTCGGCCGGAAACGATGGCCTAGACGTCGGCTCTCCCGCCAATTGTTCCGGCGCGATCGCCGTCGGGGGCTTGCAGCACTCCGGTACCAAGGTGTACTACTCCGACCTGGGCGCGTCGGTAGCGATTTCCGCACCGTCCGGCAACTGTCCGGGCAACGGAACATGCCTGTACCCGATCCTCACGACCAGCAACAGCGGTCTGACCGCACCGGGGGCAGCCATCTATACGAATGGCGGAGCCAACGCCTCGCTGGGCACGAGTTTCTCGACACCGTTGGTGTCAGGAGTCGCCGCGCTAATGTTTTCCGCAAACCCCACGCTCACGCCCACTCAGATTCTTTCCGCGCTGAAGTCGTCGGCCCGCGCGTTCCCGTCGAGCGGCGCCAGTGCGGATGTTCGTGCCTGTGTCGCGCCGACGAGCCGGACCGATACCACGACCGCACAGGACAATGAGTGCTACTGCACCACCGCCACCTGCGGGGCAGGCATGCTGGACGCCGGCGCCGCGGTGAGTGCGGTGGGGACGGTTAAGGCCAGCATCACTGCAGGGACC
>Ga0307510_10000793_pt1 | contig 32714 bp, 43 predicted proteins | sample 12_EM_MG_FD_207224 | JGI IMG/M metagenome (GOLD analysis project Ga0307510, IMG submission 207224) | Populus trichocarpa ectomycorrhiza microbial communities from riparian zone in the Pacific Northwest, United States - 12_EM | ecosystem: Host-associated > Plants > Roots > Unclassified | place... | reverse complement strand
CATGAGCGTCATGGAACCGCGGTGCCGCACATCTCTCAATGACTGATGCGATGGGGACGGTGCGGCGTCGCAGCACAAGCGCTAAGCCTGTCCTTACACTCGGCCACTCCAAGTGTATGCCATTTGTCCCTGTCCCGCGCCGTAACGGCTGTAATAATAATCGTCATTCCTCCCACTCCGCTCCACAGCGATCGACCTGACCTAGACTTTAGCGCTGAACCGGAAGCTGAACCTGAACCGCAAAAAAAAAAACACGAAATCCTTTACGAAAAGTATGACGACGATTCGATCATGAGTCTCAACAAAAACCCAGACGACGGGATCTGCCAAAAATGGAGCAAACACAAACTCCATGCGATATGTGGAATAGGCTCACCCGCAGCAGAAACCCTCTCCCGGGGCGCTCCAAGGGTAACGACAGTCTCTTCTGACACAGTCGGGCCTAAACTTGGGACTGTTGCCCCTCGTCCCTGCGCCACTGATTCAATGCTATTTTTTGTTTTCCCCAAGGACGAAACAAGCTTGCTCGTGGGGGTCCCTGTTACCATGCTAACTTTGCCGTTTGTGAGAACTTTTGGGGAAGTGCGGGAGCAGGTGACGACACAGGGTCAATGGGCGCCGAAGCGGGTGACGAGAAGCAATGGTAAGATAACGCGCATGCAGTGCGTTGGTGTGGTGCAGCCATACGGTACAGGACTGGACTGTACACGCCAAGAAATACTGCAAAATACGACCCTCACCTCCAAACCCGGAAGAGACGATCTCCGTGAAACAGTGAGTAGCTGCGCGGAGCGCTGGGATTTGACTTGATGCTGACTGTGATTTCCCCACAATTTTTTAATAGATTGACCGTCGTCAGTAACAATATCACAGTAAGCGTAGGATCAACTGGTTGAGTCCTGGCAAACCGAGTCCGAGTCGACCGCTCCCTAGCCATCTGAAGAACAAAGGATGCCGTTTTTCCTTTCTTTTCGACAGTTCGCCCCAAATCGAACGAACGGCCGCCATTGCCCGACATGGCTACTGCGGGGGTGCCGCAATCTGCGGGCTGACTTTGCGAATGGTCACCGTTATACTGGAGCTGTACCTCGCGTACCTCGCCGTTGTCCTCCATCCCCCGCTCAAATCCCACATCGTTCCCCTCCGGCGCGCCTCTCTAGCCCCTTCACTGGTACATGGCCAAATCAAAAAGTCATATTAAGCCAGGTCCCATGTGACCCATGGGGTATTAGGCAGCGTCTTTGTAAGTTTTCTGTCAAACGCACGACTAATAGCTCCGATAACGCGCAAAATCGCCTATCCGACGGCAGGGACTAAAGATAGCAAAATGGGAGCAACCTTTACCGGAGGCAAAACGTCATGTATTCGTTCGTTCGTTCGTTCGTTCGACTACAGTACCCCTTGTCTCGTGCGTATGAGTAAGATTGCCCCGTCACTTGGCACAGCTCGGCTTGACATGCGCGGTTTTTTTCTTCCCTTTGTTTCTGATGGACGCCTCCCCTGGCTCCCGCTACGCCACATGCCCTACCCTGGCTCACGTGTGCGCTGTAAAACTGCCAGCACACCAGTACCGTACCAGTTCAGCATCGTCATTTGATGTGGTCACGATGGAGGATGCGTTTACACACCAGACGTTACGTAGGTGGCGCACCTCGGCCACACCACCCAAGACCCAAGACAAAGCCCACCGAACACAGGGTTTCGTTCTTGAATCACAATATGATAACCCCTGCTGTCCGCTCGGTTGGGTCACGAGAGCATCGGAGCTTTGTTCCTCTTTCATTGATGGACGGGTCATGCACCCCCTCCGCGCCTTTCCCCTTAGACTAAGACCCCTTGGTTTCGTGATGCGCGCCCCGTTTTGTTAGAGTTTTTCGCCGGGATGAGAGTGGGAAAATGCCCTTATGTTATGCGCACCTGAGACCGAACAGCACTGATTTGAAAGAGGTCCCAGGTGTACGAGAGAAAAAAAAAAAGGTCGCTGAGTACCCGAGCGCCAATCCTGTCCAAAGGGGCCCATCTTTTCCTTTCTTTTGATGTTGCCTTTTTTTTAATGTGTCAACCCAGGGTGGCAGCCGGTGCGACGAAAGTTGCTGGGATGATACGGCAAAGTTCAAGTCCAAGAGAAAAGGATCGGTTCGAACGCGAGCGAATGATCGAACAAACGGATCGATCCGTGCGTGATTCCAGATCTTCTGATGTAGTGTGCCACGACAACTCGCCACGCCCACGAGAAAGAAAACGATTTGAATTCAATTCGATCCGATGTCCCGCTTCTCTCAGAAGAGAAGGCCGATAAGTGATGATGCATGATGAATTGTCTTGAAATTGATAAAACCAAAAATAACAAGCACAAACACCGCAACTTGTGACTTTTTTTCCCCCCTTGGTTTCCTATTTTGGAAACCATTTCCGTGTCCGTCTATCAAACCGTCATAACGTTCAGAATTCCCCCTCCGTCGGGAACTATACGGGAGTTAATCAAAGTGACAGGCACACCTACCCCACCCTCGCCCCACCCCACCTCACTCATCCGCGTGGATCACCCGTGGCAGTGAAAAAAAAGGAGAATGGAATCATCATCGATCGGTACGGGCTTACAAGAAACCCTGGGAAGGCCGCAGGCCCCCTTAGGTCCCACAAGACCTTTTTTCCCAGGGGAGGGCACAGTCCGGTTGTGTGTGTTCCCCGAAGACGTCGGGGTGTGGTGTGTAAAGGGAGAGTCTAGCCCGTCAAGTGAGTAGCGTTAGGCAGCGCGCCGCAGGAACAGTCCTTGGTCTTGGTGGGACCCCTGTGAACCTGTCTCAGTATTAGTGCAAGTCTCAGCGCCTCTTCACCAGCCACAGGCTACGCCGCAAGACCAGACCGCTACTGTCGGACAAATAGGAGACTTCTCATGACCCATCATGTCTTGATATGCATGTGCGTTTCTCCGTACATCGTTTGATTACGTGGATGTTGTGCGTCCACAGGTAGAAGGGAAGCATAGGGTAAAGTCCTCCGAACTTCGAATGCGAGACTTCTTGCATGCGTTGGCAAAAAAAAAAAATGCAATTTTTGGTGATTTTAATGGTACTTGTACTTGTACGCTACGATAAAATATTGCTCACTGCGAACCTTTTGTTGGATCTGGCGTTATTTTTGGAACGCCTCCTCCCCTAACAAGATCCTTCTTTTTTTTTGTCCGAGATAAATACCATCAGGGGGAATAGATACATAGATAAGCGACGCTCAAAATGTATGGTTGCGTGCTTGCGAAGAATGGTGCAAGATGGTTGATGCGAGTTTTCGTTACTGTTGGGTGCGGGAGCCAGAAATGGAAGATACCAGCTGAGAGGTGGTTTGAAGAGGCGAAAAGGAGAGGCAGAGAGGTGTCTTGGCATTAAACGTCGAAGGGGTGTCGAAAAAAAAATTGCTACATTGAATGGAAGATGATGATCGAAGTGGGCCGTGTTGACGTGCGATAAATTGCAGGGCATTCAGAGGTGATTGAGCGTTGACGTTGGTATGAAGGGTGGGAATGAATAAAACAAACAGAAACGCATGCAAGAGACGGGGCGAGGCATGATCATCATCATCGGCGAATACTGTTGTGCCCATGCATGCGTTCCTCTCGGTCTCGAAGTCCGCTACGCCCTCGGCCATAGCCATATTCACGGTCCCCTGGCCAGCCATCGAGTTCGGTCACGCGGCGACGACCGCGTGTTTCTTCCTTCCCTGAGACCCATTCATGCAAACGAGATCGGGAACGGGAACGGGAACGGGAACGCGAGTGTGAGCGGGGTTCCCGGCGTCGACCGCGATACTCTTCAGGATTTAGAGTGACAAAAGGGGCACTACTCGGTGACGCTCCCGCAACGGCGTGTGTGTTGTCGATAATCGGACGAGAAAGGCGGGGGTGAGTTGGGGACGGCCTCGGACGGGCCGTCTCAACCGAAGACCGCGGAGGTGACATGGTCGGGGAAGTCTTTGGATGTGGCGCACCGAGAGTGAGAAGTGAAAAGTACGCAGGGAGAGAAGCACGGTTCCGCTTTCTGGAAGTGACGGTACTCTCCGGAAGATCGGAAGTGGCCAAAGGTGCTGCTGGAGGGCGCAATGGAGTCCCGTATGAACGCCGGCGGTGATAATGAGAAGAGGAACTCGGTCCAGATATCTCAGAGTCTTCTTCCGCGGAGTTTGTACTGTGTCCTGCACTACTCTGCGTTGTGCTCGAAGACGAGTGACGGTGAAGGAGAGGGATGGTCGAATGCGTATTCGTACTACTCGGACGGCGGGCATAGGACAGGGCATCGTGGGAGCGCAGCAATCCATCCTCCGAAGGGTGGACAGAAAGAAGGTCGACGTCGTCCTCCTCGTCGTACCAGATCGAATAGGGTGGCGGGTAGGCAGATTTAGCGGTAGAGAGGGACATGCCAAGAGCGAAGGAAGAGGGCTCCTGTGTGGATCCTGGTGCAATGGGAGGGAGACTCGGGGACGGTAGAGCAGAAGAGGCTGTGGAGAGGGAAGGAGAGGAGTCGTCGAGGGCCTGACATGCGTCGGAGCAGTATATACGGCTGTGGAAGGACGTAATGAGATTAGACAAAGGGATCATGTGAGGATGATAGTTCAGGGACAGGGTATTTACTTGTCAACGGGCATGGGTTTGCCACATTGAAGACAGCAGTCTTCGTCGAACATGGTAGGGGTGAGGGAATGGACAGGTGTTGGTAGTTGGCGGGAGACAAGAGAGGTGGAGGGAGAGTCGAGGGCCTTAAATGAGCGCATGACAACGCCCCGCCGTCAAAGTCAATAAAAGCGAATGATGACTCGTCACATTGGTCCCTTGCCTTTTCCGGTGTGCCTCTCACGTTCGTTCAAACTATTGACACTCGAGCTGTAACCACAACACGTTCACCCTCTTTTTTTCTTAACCCCCTGGCGCAACGCCCAAACTGCGTGTTCTCAACGCACCACCTACATCCTTAAATATATTTTTTAACCCCTTTCACTGTCACAGCCATCTCCATTTCCCATCACAATCCTTCCTTTCGGCCTATCGCATACCCGTTCGTATTCGACAACTGTCGCAATCCCGACTCTCTCCCGTGCAATAACATAATTTCGGCCGATTTGCGTGCTCGATTCCCGCGCTGGGCCCTTGCATCTGGTCACACCGTAATGTGACTTCTCAAACCCACTTCTGTCTATCCATCTCCACCCGACCGGTCCATGCCATCCATCGCCCCAAATACTGGCGCCAGGTCACGCCATTTTGCTGTGTCAACAAACAATAGATCCCCTCGTCACCCTGCCGATCTACCTTATTCAGTGCCGAGCTGGCGTCTATTTTCAACCCAACGCCCCAACCAGCACCGGACATTCCCGGCATCGGCGTCCCCATCTCGCTACTGCGGCGGTGCGCCTTCGCCTCCATTTGCATCCGCCGGGTCGAGGGCTTAGGTCGCACCCCAATCATCACGGACATGTGACTTATTGGGCCAACCCCGGACAGCAACTTAGCTCAGGCATATATAACGCATGCCATTTCGGCAGACGCTCAACCTCGTGACCATCTGTTGTCGTCCTTCGGTTGATCGAAGGAACAAACGAAAAGCCCGCCGAGCTTGTAGCTTGTTGCTTTTTACTTGGCGCTTACCGTGTCCTCAGTTGTAATCCTTGTCCCAAGCTGATGGCCCCGCCCAAGATCGGACCGGAAAGCGAATCGCCAACTAGAACAGCATCCGCCCTCGCCCCCAGAAGTTCCGCAACAGGCGGAACAACTTAAAGGATCCCCGCCTCGATGCTTGCGTAGCGCCAAGGCGCACCGTGACTCCTATTTTGACCTACCGTATTGCATGTATGTATTGCGCAGTTTGATACCGATACCAATGTATAGAGTCAGGGACTCACGGTCCTCACAGATTGTTACGGAACGTTCCAGAACGACCTGGTTGTGGACGCTTTTACTTCCATCACTTTGGGTGACGTGCGCCCCATCATTCGCATTCATTATGCCGTGACCCCATGACTGCGTCGGCATGCACGGTACGGTACTGCATGTGGTGTAAAATTCGGGCGGGACGGCGCCACCCGTATTAGGGTTGAGCACGCACATGCGCGGGGTCAGGTGCGTGTTCTGGCGTGCGCGCGATTGGTTGCGCCACGCAGGACCTGAATGACGTCTCGCGCTTGGCAACATGCGTCGGAAAGAAAAATGATTCGTTCTCTCACGTAGCTTATAACTGTATCTCATCTCCCGTCATGTATTTGATTAGTTGCCACTGTGGAGTTGTTCATCAATAATCTTCAGCTAACCCTTTACTGTGTTGTGGTTCTCGGGGACCCTCGTGGAGTCCCTAGGACAACTCTGTCAAACTGGGACTTCCAGTTGGTCTAGCATGACACATGTCCAATCGTGGCAACCACGCCCCTCTCAAAGAAGATCCATACGGACGTCAATATTACAACCTTGCCCAAATTGACTGTATTTTCACACTGATACAGGTACTACAGATACAGATAGAACCAAATATAACCCCGAAGAAGATGCGTTCAGTTCCCAGAAATCAGCACGAAAAGTCGATTATTATGTCGATGCCGGTAACTTCTTGTTCTTCCCCTTTTTCTTTGTGCTTTGTTCGCACCGCTGTTGTATCGTAAGTACTTCAAAGAACGCTTCGCGCATTTAATTGCATGTGCAGGTTGACACGTCAGCTTTTTGGCCAAAGGGACAGGTACCAGCTGTGACGGGGGGTGAGTCAAGCAATCAGCCAATCCGATCCTTACATTCCGCATTTGGTTCCCCAGGGGGGAAACAAATTAATTAAAAGAGAGGGGAGATCACGACTTACGAGCACCAAAGGCAACGACGCCCGTTTTGGGGGAGCCGAACAAGCCAGGGTCGACGCCTTGAAGCTGGGCATTGACGACGCCCTGGAGCTCGGTATTGCGCGGAGCCTTTTCGCAGGAGAGGGTCGAGGGGACGACGCCGTTGATGTTGAGCGCGTTACGAGGGTGCTTGCGGTACGCGACTGCGTTATCGATCAACGCCTGCTTGTTCTTGATCCCAGGCTGCTTGGCAAAGTCGACCATCGCGTCCGCGTTGTCCTGCTGCGCGCAGGCATCCGCGTTGGCGAGCAGCGCGTTGATGCCGTCTACGCCCGCGAGCTTGACGCACGGGTCGCTGCTGGCGTCGTTGCCGCGCGGTCCGCCGCTCTGCTGGCACAGGTCCTGCCAGCTTTGCGCGACTTGGCCCAGGTCGGTTTGCGCGATGCGTTTGAGGAGGAGCGTTGGGGCGCGCGGGGTGCTCAAGGCGCGCTTGCCCTTGGATCCGCATGCTGGAGGTGCGGTGGCACTGGTGGGTGCGCGTGTGAGCTCGAGGAGACAAGAAATTCAAGGAAGCGACGGACCGTGCTTCGATGTCGCGCTCTTCCACGTCGCGCTTGCCAAGGAGACCACCCGTGGCACCAGTGGTCGCGATACGGGCCTCTGCGTCTTGCGTAGTGTCACACGTGGTGCTGTGTCCCGAACCGATAATCAACCAAAGCACGCGGTGGCTGTGCAGCATAGGGGTGCGTACCTCGTTCCGGCTTTGTTCACGAGGGGCAGCGCGACGCATTGCTCCGAGGCCGCACACGGCGTGAGTTGGAACTTGCCGCCGACGCACTGCGCGAACTGGCCCTGGACGCACGCCGATTCTCCCGCCGTGCACGACGAGTCCGCCGTCAGGCTCTGGAACTTGCGGTTGAGCGCCTGCGCGTCTTTTCCGTTCTGCAGCGTGAACGCCGCGCGGCGATCCACGGGACCGGCCGTGACCGCCGTCGCGACAAAGGTGAGGGAAAACACGAGTTGTGAGAAATGCATGATCGGTTGCTTTGGGTCTTGGATTGCACAGAAGAATGAAGGTGATGTGTCGAGTCTGGTAAAGATTGGAGGACTGATGCGATCCTGCGCAGGGATGTGAAAGAGGAAGGAAGACCGAGAACGGGGAAAGGGGGGAGCGACCAGGCTGTAAGGGCTCAGACATGCTGCAGGTCGTGGCTTTATACCACTGCATGCTCATTGTGTCTGCGTACAATGCTTTTTTTTTTTTTTGGAACGTTTCAGCTGGGTTGAAAAGGTCGATCACGTCGACCTGCAAAGCGATACGGTAAGAGTCGAGTGCCGGTTTCCCCTGTACCGCACAGTACCGCACGGAACCATGGTTTCCGTGCCACCATAATTGTGGTCGAAATTTGACAATGTCAAAAAGTCCTCGGCGACTGTGAGGGGCGATTTATTGCAGGGATGTCAGATAAGATTGAAATGAATAGAGGCCACTCCTTATCCCCGTTCCGTGACACAAACAATTTTGGTCTTTTCCGTTGTGCCCTTTTCCTTGGTGAGTCTTACCCCGGATCAACCCAATTGAATCAGGTCGATCATCGCTTTGCCAAATCAGGATTCGACGTTCAAATCTCCGCTCAATGATGATGTGGATGGACCCGTTCCAAGTCAATTGAACGTGTTGTGATCACTTTTTGTTTCATTACCTGTTTCCGTATCCTCACACTCACTAGTATGTTGATATCACCTGGACTCGTGTATTCCAGAACTCTCTGATCGACTCTCAAGCTTGCGACCACTGCCGACATACAGCAACCGTATCTGGGGTGACACGAGAACTACCGAGGCAGGACTTACAGCATCCATCATCTCCCTTGTCTTCGGAAGCCCTGAAAGCCCTACAAGATTGTGGCATCTCCGTGCCACGCGATCCGAGGACTCAATGGCTCCGAGTTTCTCTTCGGGGTTAGGTGCTTGTGACGAGTGGACCGCGTATCACGGCCGTTTTAGCGAGCGCAATGTGCGAATGGTTCATCTTTCTGATTTATTGCGCACCGAAATTCTACTCGCAACAAAGGGTCGAGAAGCTCACCTTGTGATGGATCTGTCACCAGCCTCGTCCCAAATTGAGCGAAATGTGTTCGCGGCATGGTACAGTATTGTACTGGAGTGGTGCAACGTGAATTAAAAAGTACCCTGAAATCCGGTCCGATCATAAGAGAGAAAGAAAGAAAGAAGAAAATATGTCCGCGAGACAGCAGAAGGCGCAAAGAACTCAAATCAACGCCCTATTGCCCTATGGCCTACAAGCTCCTGCCTGTCAGTGCTTGTCGGCCCCTGCCCGCCCTTGGCCATTTCATCATAGCGACCCTCATGCCACATCGTGAACGTCATGGAGGGGCTGGCCCTGCGCTTGTATCCGCAGCGTACACACCCGACACCGACACCGACAATCGCCTTTCCGCCTTGCCGTCCTGAATGTTCTCTTGCGGAGTCGAGCTGGTAACATCGCCTCGTCGAGAACCCACACGCAGAGCAGTGCGAGCAACCCGATGGTGAATACAGGCAACGGACTGATGCCGCCGCCACCAGCAACAGCGCCCATGGAAATGGGATCACCCTCATCAAGGGGGCACATGTCGTTCGTGGGTGTGCTGTGCTGCGGGCTACCGTCAGGACACGACGGGGGACGGAGAGCGGCGGGAATGTCGGTGATTTCACGGTGCCTCCGTTGTACGTTTCTGGCGTCGCCACTGCTGATATCGATTATGATCGTACGCATAAAAACACACACGGCACGCGCGCCCCATGTCAGCATTTTCATCATGGGTTATGGTGGATGGCTGCTAAGCAGAAACGTAATCTCTCCCTCACCTAGCGTGGGAATGCGCAACGATGAGGGGCACAAAGGTTCCGCCCCCAAATTGCATGCAGTAATGATAAGTGGAGACTGGGGGGTGATGCGTGGAGGTGTACCGCGTGAGTGACGATGAAAAGTAGCTGGGTGACAGATCGTGGGTCTTAGTGAGAGGGCGTAAGATCGTTCCACAACTTGGGTAAGAATCGACTCGTGAGGACCACAAGGGCGTATCAAGATAGGCCTTAAGTTGCGGCCTTACAATCGGGCCTGACTGGCTTGTGTGATAGGGGAGGAGTCAAGCCAAGCGCACCATTTCCGCACCGTATTTCATTATAGGCCCGAGCCCTTCCATGTTGGTGTTGGCGACCGCGGAAGGGGATCACTGTACCTAACATTCGCAGAAAATAGTCTGGTTCTGGAAAAGTCGCGACACGGGGATTCCGTTCGGGGTTCATGCTACAATATTCGTGGTCCATCAGAAACCACGTCTGGTCAGAATGGAAAGCTGGCACAGGGTAAGGGCGGATCGGTTATATTGCGCACGAATTAATTACGGCAAGCCAGGTGTGAACCCAGAAAAGCGGACAAGGTTCACTGCGAGGCTCTATGAGGCACAAACGCAGCGCAGACGCGCTCGTGGATGCGCTGTTCCCAGTGGATGAGATTGACTCGACGCGCAACCTCTATCCGCAAGTCGTCCTCAGCATGCAGGAGGACGTGGAGGTATGCAAAAGCAGCCGCATCTAGCGCGGTAGGCCCACTGCTGCCCCACCCAAGGTCAGCATTTACGGGGGTAGGGCGGAAGACCTGTTACGTACGGTGAGCCGAGGAACCATTGGTGTTGCCCCAAGCACTCGGAGAGCGCGGCGATTGCATCACGGTATCGTGCAGCGATGGCGCTCGGTGAGAGACGCACGCCATAAGGCGGTAGAAGAGAGGAGAAGCCAGAGAGCGGCCCTGGCGGGGGTGTGAGAATGGTTTCGACGGGTCGTTGAGAGGTGGGCGGTGGAAGCTGGAGGACTGAATGATAAAAGAAGGAAGGTGGGGGCTGAGCCAACGCCTAGAATAGGAGGCTTTGATGAAAGCTAGGCGTGAATGAGATTGAAAGAGGCTTACGAGGGCTGCGTGGACATCGCCTTCAAGAAGTGCAATCCAGGCATGGCTTTGGTCTCTCGACTCGACATCTTTATAGCCTTCCAAATCGTCGGGTGCTCCGACTTTTCCATCTATCCATGTCGGAATGTCCTCTGCGGCTTGTAACACGCCGTCCGGGGTATTCGTCTGTTCGGATGGTATTTGCAAGTTTGGTAGACGTCCGTTGAGGGCACCTTCCTGTGAAACGTCCCACCTAACGGAAACGTCGTGAAGACCTCTGAGCGCTATGTGTGCTTGCCATTTGAGACACTCTATGTCAGCGCTGAGAACACTTTCTTTGCCTTGTGCGGAGGAAGGCGGTGGACAAATCCAAAGGAGTGGGTTAACGATGGGAGATTTGGTTGGTGTGGAAGGAGGATAAGTCTTCAACGGAAAGTAAGAAAATAGTTTCGCCAAGGGCAATGGCACTGAAAGCAGCGGGCGTTGGGACGTCGTCGTCGTCGTGGTGGCCATAGAATGAGTTGGTTGGTTAATGAAATAGTGTGTGGTTACATAATCATTTTGACGGCGGCGTCAACCGCAACTGAAAGCTTTCCCGCTGCTAACGACGACGAAGACCGCAGTGGTAAAGATATCGCCCTACGGTTGTTCGGCTTATCCCTGGAGGCGATTGGACAAACATTTGCTTACGCCAGCCCTCTCCGCAGTCACACGTGAAGAAGAGGAGGATTCTCTCACCAACCAGTCACCAACCTCGACATGTCTGAATATACTTCGAGTCCATCCCGTCCGGCTAGCCCAGTGGCGCCCCTTCCAGACCTTCCTACTACGCGGCCAAGCGCGTATCGTTTCAACTGGGACCCGACATCACGTCGCCCAGGCCCAGGTAGCGTTTCTGAGGCCACGGAGGCGCGTGGCGATTACTTTTCCTCAACACCCAAAGTTGACATATACGGGGCGTCATCATCCACTGCCACCTTGCCACTGAGCGCAGTTCCGTCGCAGTGGAGTAGCGCAAAGCATGGTTTTCATGGTACGTCTACCATCTGTTGGTGCATAGCGTATGTTGTGATGCCGTTCTCGGCACCTTTACAGCTATTTCCACGGTCGTCAACAACCCTCACAAGAAATCCGCGCCGCCAAAGGCTCACGCCGCAGTCCCTCCTGCGCCACGCGTAGAACTCCCTCGCGTACGTCGGAAAGACTTTAATTCCTACCTCAGCGCTATCGAACCAGAATGGGGAGCCTTCCAACGCAACACAGAATTTGGCTGTGCTGGTTCTGCGCAGCTCGACGAATCCTCGATGACCGATGTTTTCAACGAAATGGATTCTCAACGTACACCGCTCCCTCCTAAATTACTTCCACCGCTTTCGTCCGTCCCAGAGGTATTCTTCAAACCCGCCTTTGAATTGAGAGACCCCCGCACCTTCGATGCCGTCGCCGAAGTACCCTCAGCTTCAACATCCTCTTCATCTCGTCCTTCTACCTCTCGTCCGACATCTCCAATGACTCCTCATGACCCATCGGCTTTAGCACATTCTCTTCCCCTCCTCGAGAAGCTCTCTCATCACGCCGACACAATCGAGCAGCACCTCGTACACGAGATTGCGCGTCGCGCGACACCCTTCTTTGCGGCGCTCTCCAATCTTCAAGATCTTCAGGAGGAGTCCGCACGCTGCCTCAAACGCGTACAGGATTTGCGTGAACAGCTGGGCCAAGTTAGTGAATGCGGCGCGCGGCGTGGGCTGCGTGGCGTTCAGCGCGAGATACGGCTCACCCATCTGAGGGAGGTGCAGTCAGTTGTACGGGCCGTCAGCGGTGTCATCGAGACTGTTGGCATCGTGCGTGGGCTGGTCGATGATGGACAGTGGGGCGAAGCGCTCGATGGCGTTGATGACCTGCAGGCCATGTGGGACGGCCCGTCCGCGCCAGGTTCAGCTTCTCCTCTGGCACCTTCGCCGCAGGCTTCGCAGCTGCCCTCTGTCGCAGAGGAAGAACCTCTGGCCGAAGAGGAGGAGGTAGAGTCATGGGAAGATGGAGTTGGGACAGAGCTAGAGATTCCGTTGTCGGGGCTCCAGGCTTTCGCGGCGCTACCAAGCCAGCTGCAGACGCTCACCCAAGAGATCACGTCGTCACTCACCTCGGATCTTGTGGCTACTCTGAAGATCGATCTACTTGAACGGATAAATAGGACCGATTCGTCCTCAAGTGACCAGACGGACGTTCGCGATAGACTTCACCCTTTGATACAAGGTCTCGTAAGGACCAGGAATTTGAAGGAGAGCATCACAGAGTGGAGAGGCGTTGTGCTTGGCGAAGTACAAGGCATAGTACAGCAGGTATTCCTATTGTCATTAGACCTGGCGTGAGCTGACGGTGTTTCACGTTATAGCATATACCCGCGTTTAACCCTGGAGAGGACCCACAGAAGGAATCGGGGGCTTCGAGGTCAGTTATTCGAATCTACCATGTGTGCCACTGTTAATTGCTATCTTCAGTTGGATAAGTTCCTTGCGCTCCATGACACACCAAGAGTTCCAGGCGCTGCTTCGTTCCATCCTGCAAAGCTTTTTGAACTGTATCGAGGGCCTTCAGACACTGGACGACAACATCACCGAAGTCACCAAGGGTACCCGGTTCGTTGTCAGGACATACATTGCAACTGGTCACTCATTCATCCTCGCGTAGACCGCCGCCGTTATCATCAGAGCTCACGGAAATGCAGGATTCTCTATTCGACACACTTTCCTCCACCGTGGAGTCCGCAAACGTCTTGATGTCCAAAGTCCTGTCTACGCGGGCGGAACAACACACTAAGCTAGATCTACGCGAGTTCGTCGAAGTGTTCAATGAGTGCTGGAGCTTTGTGGTGCGTTGTGAGGTTACCTGCAAGCGGATGATTGTCGGTCTTCGCGGCGTTGTCGTCAGTCAGGTGTGTGTAAGCCATGTCTCCAAAAAGAGCGCTGATTGACTCGCTTGATAGGCCAAATCATTCCTGCAGGCATTCCACCAATCTCGTATCAATCAGTCCGCCAAGTTGGTCGAAGATGAGCAGTGGAGCCAAGCAGAGGTTCCAGCTCCGTTCCAGCAGGTCGTGAACCTTGTCCTGGATGCGGCAGTGCATGACCCACGCGAGTTTGTCCTCAAAGTCGAGACGGCAGTTGCTGCACCAATATCGCCGCTCCCTGCACCTGCAACATTACGGCCACCGTCACCTCCATTACAAGCACCCAGATCGGATAGCCGGCCGTCCTCGCCTCGGGCATCTTCTCCGCGGACGAGCTCACGAGCAAACGGAGTCTCTTCCACGCAGCCCAGGAAACATCTTCGCATCGAGGAGCGCAGCTACTTTACCGTTTCTGCGACTCAGGATACACTCCTCCTCCTTGCCGATTATGTCAAAGTGATCGTGAATCTCAGCCTTCTCACGACGGACACGATGTCGCGTATCGTCGAGTTCCTCAAAGCCTTCAACTCCCGGACGTGTCAAGTCGTACTCGGCGCTGGTGCGATGCGCTCTGCCGGCCTCAAGAACATTACCGCTAAGCACCTCGCGCTAGCTTCGCAGTCGCTCTCAATTGTGATCGCCATCATACCATACATTCGCGAGACGTTTCGGCGTCACCTCTCCCCGAAGCAGGCAGTCATGTTGGTTGAGTTTGACAAGCTCAAGCGCGACTACCAGGAGCATCAAAACGAAATCCATGCCAAACTGATTGCGATCATGGGCGACCGTCTTGCGGCGCATATCAAGAGCCTCAACGCCATCAAATGGGATGCTCCTCCGGCGAAGCCCGGGGTCAACGACTACATGGAATTGCTGGTAAAGGAGACGGTTACGCTACACAAGGTGCTGTCACGCTACCTTTCCAGTGCGGTGGTAGAAGTACGTAACCACAGTAGTCCGGAACTCGCATCCTACTCACAGACTTTGCCGTGCAGTACGTGATGTCGGAGGTCTTTGCGGCGATCAACCACAGGCTTTCTGAGGAGTACACCAAGATTGAGTTCCCAACTCCTGATTCAAAAGAGCGGTGAGTTCACCCTCATACTCGGCCTACTTAATGTGGCGCTCAATTTCCAACACAGACTTCTCACAGACGCCCGATATCTACATGAGAAGTTCTCGGCGCTAAAAACTCCTGGCATACCCACTGCTGTGCTAGAGACGCTCGTCGCGGACAAACGGGTCGGTACCATTCCCTTGTCTCCACGACCATTGACTCCTACGAATGCACCGTCGTCGCCATTGCTACTACCTCCCACCAATGTCCCGCTAGGTTCACCGCGCGCTGCCGCTCCAACACTGACAAAGCGGCCCTCGCTCTTCTCGAACGATCGTCTCAAGGGCATACTTTCGCGGAGCGCTACTCTACCGCCCACGCCTACTCCCACTTCTGCACCGACGCCGGCGCAGGAAAAGCAAGTGGGATACAAACAGGCCTCAACGCTTCTCTCGCCGTCGCCACTCCCTGTGGAGAAGTACTGCGAGCTACCGAAGTCGCCAGTATCGGTGCCAATTCACGCCACTCCTTCGCCCACGCCCACCCAAATAGACGAGGAACGACAAGAACCTACCACCGATACCCCGAATGGCGATGCATCGGCACTCGCTGGCCGGGCCCTAGATGCAGGGACGGACAGCGTGGAGCAGGGCCAAGGCGATGTGGCAGAGCACGCGCCGCCGACCCCGGCAAAGGATACTGCAGTGAACAGCCGGACGATGGTGCCCGAGGCTGCTTCCGGGGATACGGGCGTAGCAGCTAGTACGTAGTGCTTGTATCGTATACGCTCTCGTCATCTAGTAGGCTCATGCGTTTGCGGCTCGATGCTGATCTGTGTGTTGGCCTGACCCGTTACTTGGTTCATAGTCTCACGGGGGGTGGTGTTCACTTCCCTAGGCCCCCGCGGATAAGTGGGCCGAGTAGGAGCGTATAATATGGTCACGTCTACGACACGCGCTCAAGGAGGCGGACAATTTCCGCATGTCGCCTGAATGACGCGCAACTCAGCGTCGGTCACCATATCCTCGTCTTGGGCCGCAGTTGCCACGGCGAGAGACGCTATTTCGAAGATACTTGGGCCCTTGGGGGTTACCCACATCGGGAGGAGATCCTCGAGTCCGTCTGTCAAGCACCAGAAATACACCCTGGGCCACGTTGAATTGGGGGGCATGAACCGTAACGATACTACCCGTGTAACTTTGTCCACTTGTATCACGGCCCAGTAGAATACGCGGCCGTCGCACGAGACACTGAGGACTCGTCCGGTCGCAATCCCTTTGACAGAATTGTGCACCCCCATAACTGAAGAAAGTCGGTGTGTCAGCGGGTTGGAGTTGGTGTCGCGAGACCGTGACAGTTATGGTGACTCCACCAACCGCAAGTAAGCTAGAGGGACGGTATTGTGAATATTCTTCTACCCGAATGGTTATCGGGTCTACCCACTCCCTAAGGCGATACAGGCTGGGTGAAAGCCCCGGCCCCGAGGTTTAGATTGGCCAAGGGTACTGACGTTGATTCGGTTAACCCGCCAGAGGACCCATGCTTTCCTGTAGGTAGTTGGGTCGGCTTTACGCCCCGGTTCCATTTCGGGTAGAGTCGAGTTACAGAGTAGCCAAAAAAAAAAAGACGGTCATGGTATTATGAAAGAAGTATCGACGTAGGTGCCAATGGGTTCGCTTCCACCCTGAGCGACGCGCGTTGGCATAGCTTCCAGGGGTCTTCTGCTTGTGGAAGTGCAGAGTACTCGTTTCGTTTAGGTGGTGGAATACAGTACATGAGAGGAGGCATCAAACCAAACCAATGGACGTCCCTGGTCTGACAACTCGATGTGATAGTCAAATTTGTATCGTATTTCACGGCAGGTCACGGTGTATAGCCTGCCATTTATGCGAACAACGGTTGGACGTCGTCTGCTCTGCTAATCAATCTTACAGTCAAGTTCCTAGTCCAGTATGATACACAACGACAAGACACTAGCACTAACATTACTCTCCGGGCCATGGGGTAATGGGGTTGTACTCCGCTGAGTAATCCTCCCTCCTCAGGTTGGTGGCTGCCTCACCAATGAGACAAGGGGGAGCGCGACATCTTTCTGAAGTTGGAGTGCCATCGACCCAACAGCGACACCACCCCTTTGTCTGAACTGGGGCAATGCTGTGAAGAGTTCGTCGAGATGCAACCGTTCCTCTTGCGTTGCTTCCATGAGCTTGGACCTTAGCTCTTGCCTGACATAGGATGTAATGGGTTCAAGAGCGTAGTGTTGAAGGTAACCCGTGTCCCATGGGTTTAACTCCACTCGCCGGATAAGGAGAAGGGGGTGAGATGCATTGAGTTCGAGGTCACAGTTGTCTTTAAGGGCTTTGATCAGATCACTTGGTGTAAAGTCGGCGAGTGCAAATCGACGGCGTGATTCATAAAAATGGAGCTGGTCTGGATTCTCGACAAAACTGATGCATAGCCGAGCAGTTGGTCCAAGGTCATTGAATGCCCTTTGCGCCTCATCGATATCGTCGGGTGCGAACTTATGGACGATGGCACTAGTGGAACCGGACGGTATGCGGAGAAAGACGATGTAAAGGGCCAGGGAGCTCACGCTTGGTAAATGTCTTCCCAGGACCATGGGTTCATGATCACAGTCGAGCAAGATGTGGTCTTCAGCAATGCCTTCCATCGATCATTCGGGGGAGATGTGGTAAAGATGGTATGAAGTTTGCTCTCTGGGTGAGCAAGCTCGGGCGGAACGCCGGTTACAGAGTGGTCGGCATCGACGAGCACCCAAAGACCTAGTCGACGAAAGGAAGTGGGAGAGAAGCCATCGGGGCACTGGAAAACGCCATCTTCTATGAAGAGATACCACTCCTGACTGAAGTACCAAATGAATGGCTCCTTTTCGCCGAGTCGTCGACGGGCGGCGTAGTACATCCAGTAACTTTTGCCTTTCCATAACGAGGTGTTCAAGAAATGAGGAGTAAGAGGAGAAATCATGCTACTTACCTATGCCGGGTTGGCCTGTTATAACGATTGAAACTGGCATGGGGGAGAACCTTATTTCCGGTTGGTTGAAGTGGGAGGTGCAATGGTCATATAGCAACCCATAATCCTCGGGTACCCACATACTCGAGGTGTTCAAGTCATCAATATCGAAGTAGAGGGCGAAATTGGCCGGTAAAACGTTGCTTTGGTCGGTGTTTATGGGTTGACCCCTAGTCTGCCTCTCCTGCCATTGGCACATTTCCTCGCGGATATCCTTGCCCCAATATTTGGCATGGAGCAAGGAAAGGCATGCATCAGCGTCCAGCTCGGGCCAAGGTATCTTAGGCTGCCCTTTTTGAAAGATGTGGGCATATGGCGGAGGGGGGGAAGAGGGATCCATTAATAGCACGAAGGAGGAAAGACGCAAGAAGGCAAGCTATTTTGAGGTCCGACTCGACTCCAGCCTACCGTATAATTATCATTAATTGTTGTGTGCAACTGTATATTACATAATGTAAATGACTTAGGGTTTTATAACGTAGGTGGTCGTGATAGAGTTGAAACAATAATGTAAATGACTTGAGGTTTCATGACGTCGTCGGGTATGAGTCGGCGCGATAACCCAACGCGGGATCTAAGACGGGTCAGAGGTCACGAACGAATAACGGGTGGACGTACGAGTCAGGAATCGAGAGCGTCGGAGCCGGTCGGATAGGAGTCGTAAAACACGCAGAACGCAAAGTGGAAGAGAGAGGGGGAGCCGTAGTTGTCTAGCTTTTGCCAGGGCTGGGCTGGGATATTTATACGTCGAGTCCGAAACGAAGGGAGATAATGTACCCTACGCGGAGAAAGGAGCAAGTGGGGGGGAAAGGGAAAGAAAGTGAGAAGTTGAAGTCCTGCCGAAGGTGCGACAGCGGGCGCAGGGTCAAAGGAGCGGCCGAGCTCGAAGTCCGATGGCAAAGGTGTTGAGTAAAGGGCTAGCAAGACAATGGCGAGTCTAAGACAGAGAGGCATAAAGAAACATACGAGAAAGGAGAAAAAAAAACCCCAAAACAAGTGATATGCGTATCCAACAACGCGCAGACCTGAGCAAGGGCCGACGAACGAGATGTCGAGCTCGACGTGCATGGCACTGGCTGAGATTAGCGAGGTGGCATGCTTTTGTGGCACCAGCCAGCGAGCAAGGCGATACATGTGACGTCGGCAGCGGCTTGAGGTGAGACGAACGGGGACTTGGAAGGCGGCGAACGAGGGGAACGAGAGGGACGACGGAGGCGAAGTGCAAGGACGGGCACTAGTGGCTCCAACCCATACGCTGGGGGCACTTGTGGCCGGGGATCCGTACGAACGCGCGGCAACAGCGTGGTTCCTGGTGTAGTATGGTCGCGCGCTTGCGCTCGCTGTCCCTGCAGCATCGCTCGTGTTGGGAAAGGCGGTCGAGATCGTTCTCCAACCGACCGAGAAGGAGAGAGAGGGACGTAGGCCACAAGCCTGGTCGGCGAGTCCTAATGCAACGACAGTCAGTGAACCAAGTGATAAATAACAAACTCGCACCCTTATCGATGACTATTGTATCGCAGACTTATGGTTTGCGCGTGAGTTCGAATAGGGCAGGTTAAAGAAATAAAACCTAAGGCACGTTCCGAAGATCCGAGAACGTGCAGAGGGGTGAGTTTTGAGGAGGGGAAGGCGAGTTGCGTCGGTCGATGGTCAGGAAGGTAGAAACGCGTTCGGCGATATGTAGACCTGGGAGGGGGGCTGGCTGGAGAGGCATCGCGTGTGCTGTTGTCCTGGCAGTTTCGAGGCGGTGATGGTGGGCGATCCGAGTGTCTTAGGCAGCAGAACTTTGAGGTGGGTCTGGAGCATAGTCCTTGACGCAGGGGAAGCTTCGCCGTTGTCGCTGTCGTGTTTGCCGTTGTCGTCGGGGGATGAAGCGATGAAGCGTTGTCGTCGTCTCGAGGATGACGAGAAGAAAGAAAAGGTGACGCACCAGACCGTCCAGACGTGGCATTGGTCAACGTTCAACGACCGGACCGACACCTCAGATGATGGGGGCACGAAAGTGTCTATCTGCCATCCCAGATAGAGACCACACACGGGATACGGATCTAACGTAAAACGTTCCAGAGCACTCCATTCCTACTACAGTATGATACACGACGACACAACGTTACTTTCCGAGCCATGGGCTACTCTTGTTTTTTTCTTGGGATCCACCTCCGCTGTAAAGAACTTCACATCCTTCCAAACCTCTTTCAACCTTTCGTCGCCTGATTCAGAGCACACAACTTCCCCCCCTGGGGGAATAACGAAGATAAAATACCACTCCTTATCTTCTAGTATCTTGTGGAACGAAAAGAAATCCATCAGCCCCCCTTTGATTGGATGCGAGGCCACGACCGTAAATTGGAATATGTATAGGACTCCTTTTTCCACGATAAACGAATCGAAGCCCACTTGATCGGGCGACTCTGGCACGTAGTAGATGCCGGAGCTGACCTCACTCGGCGTAGGGCTCGGGAACTGGATGGTGTTGTGTGGCTTAAAGTCGATCGGAAATCCATTTGCTGCGATCGCGCCCACTGAGCTCAAGTCCTCTGTCGACATTGGCACCAAGTCTTGGACAAATTGAGATTTCCTCTGAGCGGATCTCCATTTCGTGGTTGGTGGCTGCCTCACCATTGGGACAAGGGTGAGCGCAACTTCTTTCTGAAGTTGGGGTTGTACTATCGACTCAAAAGCGAGAATGGCCAATGGTCTCGATTGGGGTACTGGTTCGAAGGCTTCATAGACACGTAACCGTTCCTCCTGCTTTGCTTTCATGAGTTTCAGCTTGAGCTCTTGCCTGACGTGAGATGTGATGGGCTCGACAATGAAGCGTTGAAGATATCGCTCATCCCATGGGTTTAACTTCACTCGCCGGATAAGGAAAAGCGTGTGAGGTACATTGAATTCGAGGTCACAGCTTTCTCTAACAGCTTGGATGAGATTGCTCATTGAAAGGCGCTTGAGTGCACCTAGGTGGCATGATTCATAAAACCCGCGCTGGCTTGGATTCGTGACGTAGCTAAGGCATAGTCGAGCCGTGGGTCCAAGCTCGTCGAATGCTCCCTGAGCCTGTTCGATAGCATCGGATGTGAACCCACGAGCGATGGCACTAACGGAATCAGAGGGTAAGCGGGAAAAGACAACATGAATCTCAGAGAAAGCTCACGCTTGGTGAACCTCTTCCCACGACCACGGGTTCATGACCACAGTTGCACAAGATGTGGACTGTAGCAATCCCTTCCATCCGTTTACCTGGGGCGATGAGGTATATATGGTGAGGAGTTTGTTTCCCTCCAGAGCAAGTTCCTTGGGGACACTTTGTTCAGATGCGTTTGAATCGACAAGCGCCCAAAGTTGTCGTCGGCGAAATTCCAGGGAACTGAAACCTCCACGGCATTGAAAAACCCCACCTTCCACAAACAGATGCCACACAAGGCCAAAACGCCAGAGGAACGGCTTGCTTTCGCCCAGGCGTCGCCGGGCGGCATAATAGGTCCAGTACGTTTTTCCTTTTTCATAAGAGGTCTTTAAGAAATGAAGAGTATGAGGAGAAATCGTGCTACTCACCAATACCGGGCTGGCCCGTTATGATAATGGAAGGCGGCTCAGGGGCGGATCGTATGTTTGGTTTGTTGAAGTAGGTGACGCAATAGTCATAGAACAACACATATTCCTCTCGTACCCACAATCCTGAGGGGTTCAAACCTTCAATATCAAAGGAGAGGGGAAAGTTGGCCGGCGAAACGTTGCTTTGATCGGTGTCCATGGGTTGGTACCCAGTCTGTATCTCCTGCCATTGATGCATGTCCTCGATGATATTCTTGCCCCAATACTTCTTATGGAGCATGGAAAGGCACAGGTCATCGTCCAACTTGGACCAAGGAGTCTTAGGCTGCTCCTGGAAGAAGTGTGCATATGGCGGAGAGGGCGGAGGATCCATTGAAGGCACAAGGCGAAAAGATACTATTTTGGAGCCCGACCCCAAGAGTATGAAGTCACGCCACGGATTTACGCCACGAAGTGTCTCACGCTACCTCATCGAGTAGCACATTCGCGATTCACGTTTAAGGTGGCCAGCACGATTTCGGCCATCAGCAAATGAGCACTTGGAATGAGGCGGCGAGCACACCTTCGCCATCCCCATGGAGTAACAATGGAGCAACACGCAGCAGCAGCAGCGCCTCCGCCTTTGGCTCTGGCTGTAGCGTCCGAGAGAGGTTGGCCACCCAACATGGCGTGGACGCGGTGCATGCGCGCATGCTGGAATAAGGGCAAGAGCTTACGCCGCAATGCAGGGCTTCTACCCTCCACTGACATCCCGCTAGGTTCGCTGCGCGCTGCCGCTCCAACCTCCTCGGACGGTCGCTTCAAGGACATGCTTTCGCGGAGCGCTACTCTACTACCTCCGCCTAGCCAACACCCGCGTCGTCTTGGGTCAACCGTTCTTGATGTGGCTGAAGTTGGAACTCGAATACGTTTCAAACATACTTAAACTCAGGGAATATTGGAAAAGGAAATTCTAAACTGCATGCAGTAGCATCAAAGATTCCCACTATCTACGTCGCTTGGCCCTTCCTTGTAGTGACGCGGCGAGGTCTTTTTGTTCCTGGAAGTAGTGATAATGATCTCGCCGGAAGCGATGGCCATGATAGTCTGTTCAAGTCTCGAGGTTCGACGTTTATGGTACGGCCGGCACGATTCCGACCATCGACAAGCGCGTTGAGCGCCTCGGAGGCAGCGGCGAGCATATCTTCGTCGTCCCCATGGAGTAACACGATCGTACGCAGTTCCGGCAGCAGCAACTCCTCCGGCTCTGGCCCCTCACCCACAACGGCCGTCCCATCGGCTAACTGTAGCGTGCGAGAGAGGTCGGCCACCAGCGTGGCGTGGACGCGAAGCGTGCGGGCATGCTGAAATGAAGACAAGAGCGCACGCCACAATGCAGGGTTGACGATATCCTCTTCAGGTCGCCCCTTCGGGAGCTCACCCGGGTGGAATCCCAGCATGAGTTCCTCGACAACGGGAAGGGGAAGCGCCGCCGTGCTGGGGCTGAGGCCAAAGAGGCCCCTGGAGATCTGCGACATGGCGGACACCTGAAAGTCGAGGCTAACGCAGGATACGCCGAGGGAGATGTCTGGTGATTCGCTTGGCTGCGGCGCTGATACGATGATGTACGCGGACGTCTGGGCAAAGTCGATTCGGACGCGGGTGGGCCGGAAAGTTTCTAGATTGTGGATGAATGCGCGGATGCGCGGGATCCTCAGTGTGAGCTGGTTGAACAACACGATGTCGACGTCTTGTATAAGAGGCGTCCGTATTTGCGCGAGGAGAGCTTCTATGTATGCAGAGACACCGCGGAATATGAGTTGGGTCAGCGCAGGCAGCTCGACGGGGACAGTTTGACCGGGAGGGAGGAAGGGCTCGGTCCTGAAACCTGGACGAGGAATCGCGGAGAGGAAGCCAATGGATAGGGTTTTCAGGTGAGGCATGGAGTCTATGTGCATGACCAGACTGTCGGGTGAGAAATAGGCCGCGCTAGGGATGCGTTCAAGGACGAGATAGACGAGAGACGTCGCGGACTGTAATAGTGGATGCAGAGTTGCCAGAGAGACACCGGCGAGGATCAAACGTCGCAGCTGTGGCACATCACTGCCGAGAAAGCTTTTCGGAAGGACAAACTCTGCGGACTGAGAGTGAAGCTCGAGACGTTCGAGCCTCGGCGCCGCCTCGACCATGGCCGCGGCCATCTCTGTCAGCGTCGATTGCGGCGCGCTGAGCATGATTTCATTCGCCCGCGAGAGATGTCGCAATGCGAATAGCAGACCACCCTCGTCATCAGGTGTCCAAGTCTTGAGAAGCCGGGCTCCATAATCCAAGACGAGAGGAAATGTTGGGAAATGACTGATCATGCCGACAACCTGCGTGCCGAACGTACAACGAAGCTGGAGGTTCAAACGATGCGACGAGGCAAAAACGAGTTGTCGCCATTTGTGACACGTGTGCGCGAGCTTGTACCATCCTTGCAGACGTGGCCAATCTCCACTGGTACTGATCGACCGATAGTGATCAAAGACCTCAAGGAGGACGTCGTCTGGGAGGGTGCATATCGTTGTGGTTGGGAAGTATTTAGAGGATACTTCATAACAAGGAGAGGTGTCAGATATGCCACTATCAATATTAACAACACTCACGTTGACTTTGCTGACTCTGGGAACTAGATGGGCGTTTGTGCCTGCTTTTCTTTCGTGGCGCCATGTAGCTACCTTCCGTACAAACTCGACAAAAGAGGAATGGTTAGCCGAAACGCACGAAACGGTGATAAATGAGACGTCATGTGCAGAGTCTGACGCCCGTGTTGGGACTCACAGGGTCGAGCTTAGGCTGAGCTATAGGCTCAGCACACCCAGAGTTTACAAATTTGAGTGCGTTACCCTTTGAAGGGGACGTTAGAATCCTGCATTTAGTGAACCGATGTTGGTGGAGCCAACCAATCATGTGCTTTTGTTTCCCGAGAGACAGAGACAGACGCAAACAACGTCCGCACCGTTCATCGCAGCCACGGCGACACCTCCGCACTGGCAGTGCTCCCCCAATGGATGCTATTCGAATACCCAAGGTACTCAACTCATAATATTATGGAACCAAACACCCTAACCTGAGTCATCGAGGTCTCAAACGTGTTATGCAGCAAGTCTGGCAAAACGTCACCAGGAACTCTACATCTTACTGCTCATCATCTCATCTTCTCCTATGCGGATGATTCCCAATCCGAGTTGTGGGCGAGTACAGCCCCTTCCGTACCATGCCCACACTACTCTAACAGACTTGCTAGGTTCCCTACCCACTTATTAATCTTGTCACCCGTCTCCCCCAGACCCTGAATGGCCAATGTCCCATATCCTTCCGGTGTCGCACTTTCGAAACGTTTTCATTATCATTCGAGCGGGACACGGATACTACCGATGTCTTTGAGAGCACAAAGGAGTTGACAGTAGCGAGTGCGTACACCTGCCACACTTCACCAGACCAGCTACTCAGCTATCCATATACGTTAGACTCTGTGACGCAACTCTATGCTTTCAATTACACGCCTTCCCCTCCCCTATCTATCTCAGATGGATGGGACCTATACTCTCCACGTGAAGAATTTGGCCGCATGGGCGTCGGGACGCGCTCTAAGGCGTGGCGCTTCACGGACATTAACAAGGATTACACTGTGCGTTCACACCCTCCCATGCGACAAGTCATATTTATCTGTAACGCTAGTGCGTATCTTTCCTCTAGTTCTGCTCGACCTACCCTTCGCGTCTCGTCGTGCCGACGAAAATCAGCGATTCGACGTTGCAGTATGGGGTCAAATACCGCAGTAAGGGTCGCATACCCACCCTTACATATCTGCACTGGGCGAACTTCGTGAGCCCCTCGAGGTTCTGTTCTGCTTTTTTTGTGCGCTGATCTATCCCCGTAAAACAGGGATGTATCACCCGATCCAGCCAGCCGATGGTGGGCCTAACAAATGCCCGATCAATACAAGACGAAAAGCTCGTCGAGGCGACATTTATGTCGCATGTTGCGCCCGAGTCGCGCGTCTCTCAGCCTGTCTTTGGCGCAACTGCCACCAACTTGATCATCGACGCGCGCCCAACAACCAACGCAGTTGCCAACACAGCCAAGGGCGCTGGCACGGAGAACATGGACTACTACAAGGACTGCAAGAAGGCATACCTAGGGATCGACAACATTCACTCAATGCGCGATTCCCTCAACAAGGTGGTCGAGGTGCTCAGCGAGTCCGAGGCCCTTGCGGTGAGCGTATCGGGTGACATCCCTGGAACGAGCACTTCCGTTATCCCCGTCGACCGGCAGGCGTTGCGAAGATCGGGTTGGCTGCGACATCAGGGCGCGATTCTGGAGGGTACTCTGCTCATAGTGCGGAACATACACGTCAATCACTCCCACGTGCTCATCCACTGCTCGGATGGGTGGGACCGCACAGCGCAACTGTCTGCTGTCTCTCAACTCTGCCTAGATCCCTATTATCGGACAACGCGGGGCTTTCAAGTATTGATCGAGAAGGACTTTGTCAGCTTCGGACATAAATTTTTGGATAGATGTGGTCACCTTTCGAGTGAAAAGTTCTTCTTGGCACCAGCCGACGCAGCTGGTAGCTCGGATGTCGCGCAGGCACTTTTTGCGAGCGTGCAGAATCGGTTTTCAAGTAATCAACACCTGAAGGAGACCAGCCCGGTGTTCCACCAGTTTCTGGAAGCTGTCAGAAACATTCAACGACAGTTCCCCGCTCGGTTCGAGTTCAACGAGCTCTTCCTCCGCGACCTTCATACGCATTTGTATTCATGCCAATTCGGTACCTTTCTCTTCAACTCGGAGCGCGAGCGACGAGAGGGCGCAGCGGGGACCGTATCTGTCTGGGACCACATGAACTCGCCACCACAACCGGAGAATTACAACAATCCTGACTACAACCCGGCGCTAGATGACCCGACCAGCCGCGCGCCGAGCGCGGACCAGGGTGTACTTTTCCCGAACCCGAAGGATGTGCGATTCTGGCACGAACTGTATGGTCGTGGTGATGAGGAAATGAACGGTCGCTATGTCGCGACGCACGCGCCGCCCTCAGCACTATCGATTGTCGAAAATCCTCAGGAGGACCCAGGGTTTCCCGAAACAAGTGTTTCTCTGTCACCACACGCGCCATTACCACACCACCCACCTTCCCCGTCTCCGACTTCCTCTCCAGCACTTGCTCCAGCACACTCACCCGCGCGGGTGCCAAGCCCGCTGACTCCCGGTCCGCGTCCTGCGCGCTCTACGACCACCGATCTGTTCGGCTCTACCGGCGGGGGGGTGCGCTCGGTGTGGGACCGGCTCTCGTCTGGTGCTGGCGTGGCATTCTCAGTCGTCCAAGATGCATATAGTACCGCACGTGATGCGCGAGCGCGGGGCCCTGGCACAAGTGGCACCCTCGGGGAGCTGGAGGACTGGAGTGGCGCGACCCCACGCAGGGCATCTCCTTCCGTGATGTCTCCTTCACCTACGCTGTCGCGATTCGAGCCTCCGCGCCTCACAGAGGCTGTCAGGGCTAGCACATTCTCGGGTGTCTCCACAGGCACGATCGTGAACCCCTGGGCGACATCGTCCCTGCCGCCGTCCTCGGCGTCTGCTGCCCCTCGCGAAACTGGCGGTATACCCTCCGTCCTCGTGGATAATCCGTGGAACACATCACGCACGCCGGCACGCCCCAGCCCGCGACGTCCGTCGTTGGAGGACGCATTTGCCGTAGGAGGGATGGAAGCGGCGCTGCCCACTCTTCCGCCTTCGGCAGACCCGCTAGGCTTAGCAGGGACGCACAGTCACACTGATCGCCACGGCTTGCCTGCGGATCCGACTGTGGCACTACCCAGGACATCCCCGCGTGGCTTATCTGCTTCCGCGAGTTCGGAGGCGAGTTCCGCTGCAGCTGCGACGCCACCGTCACCGGGAGTAATTCCTAACGCTGTCATGGGGTCACCGTCGAGTGCTGCCGATGGCGAGGCGCCATCAAAGATAGAATCAGGTGGTAGTTCACAAGAGATGGATCCTCTGGGCGTAGGAATGCGGTAGACTGTGTGTATTTGTGTAGTCGTAATGGTACTAGCGTCTGACGAAAGGATGTGCATGTTGAGGGAGAAAATGGCGTGATTCGTCGGCTGATGCAATGATGACGTAACCTGCATACGTGTGGTCTGTTTTTTTCACTTAAGGACTCCCTTTTTGCGCGTCAACACACCGTTGCTCTTTCCTTTCCCCTCTCTTTTTACCTACCCATAGACCTAGATTATTAACAAAACCCAAAAAATGACTGCCAACGGTACCGTCCACGCCGCCCTTGCACCCGGTCATTTCCTTTTCACCTCAGAGTCGGTCGGCGAAGGCCACCCTGGTACGTGCAGTTGGCCCAAAACTACTGGTCGTCGGTTCTCAGCAGCCATACCTTAGACAAAATTTGCGACCAGGTGTCAGATGCCATAGTAAGTCTCATTGCCGGATATAATGTATGCTCAACGGCATCTAATGCGATGTACAGCTTGATGCCTGCCTCGAGCAGGACCCCTCGTCCAAAGTTGCCTGCGAAACGGCATCCAAAACTGGCATGATCATGGTATTTGGCGAGATCTCGACCAAGGCCAACCTCGACTACCAGAAGGTCATCCGCAACGCCATCAAGGACATTGGTTACGATGACTCGTCCAAGGGTTTCGACTACAAGACCTGCAACATCCTCGTCGCTATCGAGCAACAGTCACCCGACATTGCTCAGGGCCTCGACCACGGCTCGCTGGAGGCACACGGTGCCGGAGACCAGGGAATCATGTTTGGCTATGCTACAGACGAGACGCCCGAGTACATGCCTCTCACCATCATGCTCGCTCACAAGCTCAACGCGGCATTGGCTGCGGCGCGTCGCTCTGGTCTTTTGTCGTGGCTCCGACCCGACTCGAAGACCCAAGTCACAGTCGAGTACAAAAAGGACGGCGGCGCGACCATCCCTCTACGTGTCGATACCATCGTCATCTCCACACAACACGCTGAGGAGATCTCGACGGAGGATCTTCGCAAGGAGATCTTGGAAAAAGTCATCAAGCAGGTCATCCCCAAGAACCTTCTTGATGATAGGACCATTTACCACGTACGGAATGGACTGGTCTCAAAGCTCATGAGGACAAACCGACTGACTGTACCTTTGTTAGATTCAACCATCGGGACGATTCGTCATTGGTGGTCCCCAGGGTGATGCTGGCTTGACTGGACGAAAGATCATCGTCGACACGTACGGTGGCTGGGGGGCACACGGTGGTGGAGCTTTCTCAGGAAAAGATTTCTCCAAGGTCGACCGCTCGGCTGCTTACACGGCTCGGTGGATCGGTGAGATTCTCATTTCGAGGCATGTTATTTCTGCATACTGACGGATGGTCTACTCTAGCCAAATCCTTGGTTGCCGCTGGCCTCGCTCGCCGTGTGCTTGTTCAGCTCTCGTACGCCATCGGTGTCGCTGAGCCCCTGTCGATTTTCGTCGATACGTATGGCACGGGCAAGAAATCCGACCTGGAACTTGTCGAAATTATCCGGAAGAACTGGGACCTTCGACCAGGTGTCATTGTGAAGCAGCTCGACCTGCAGAAGCCGATTTACCGCAAGACTGCGGCATACGGCCATTTTGGCAACCCTGCGTACACGTGGGAGCAACCCAAGCAACTCCTCCTATAAGGGCCCCTCCACTATCACCACCATATATTTGTCCGCTACGTACCGTTGGCGCATGACTGGTTTTGAGTTCGGAAGTTCCTCCTTCCGCATCCTCATTCATCTACTTGTTCAACACATAATAGACATTTAATGAGCACCATACCCCCATTCGCACACCTACGCATCATTACTGTCCTTTTTCGGATTGGCACTTCAACTGACGCAATCCCACGATGTATTTACTTGTATGTACGCCGTGTACATTTACTGCTGTGAATCATATGCGCGCTCAACCGCGCATTCTTTCACAATTACGCACTTCTCACCTCAACCCGTACAGTCAGCGTGTCGCCTACTTGTCAGTCGAACCTTTTTTTTGTTAAAAACAAAGTGAGTATCTTGCACCCGAACCGCTCATAAGCTACCAGCCAGCAACAACGCACTCTCCGGTTTTGTTGTGGTTGCTGGCTGGTCATTACCACGTCTCCGCGTCAGGTATGCACGCTTTCTCTCAACTCAACGTGTGAAATTTTGTTATCGTATCAGTTGTTGTCCTGTCTCAAAAAATACTTCAAATAAAGGCAACATCGATGGGTCGCCCCGCCACAAGTGGTTCCTTCCCGCCCTAGTGGTTTCTTTCGAGAAACTCTCATTGGTGACATTGAAAACCACACCATCCCTAACTTCGTAGCTTGCCGACTAGTATGATAGAAACCACATACGCCTAGCTCCTCGACAAGACGCTGCAAACTCTTGCACGGCGCTATACATCTGAAAGTTCTGAAGATCCGGATGACGTTCACATGCAAGTTGAAGAGTAGGAAAATATGCCGCTTGCGAACTAGGTCACCAAGGATCAATCTACCCCCTTCGTTTCTGAATGTCGATGCCAATATGCACTCATGCATCTGTATTCGTGGATGAGTGCGCCACTTGTCAGAGGCGAAACATTCGGCGTCCGCGGCGTAGGTCAGTACTATTACATCATGAATTCAATGAGCGGGGCATTTATTCAACGTGTATACCCCCCGCATTTTGCGTCATTTACCCCCGCAAGGTACGACCGTCGCGCACAGAACCGACAGCGCGCGTAGGGTGGAACAACATCGAAAAATCGCTGTAAAGTGCGAGGGTTTCACGGCGGAGTGATAATAATCGTAAGGGGCAAGACGAAACCAGTTAGCTGCGAAAAGCCCGTGCAGGAGATCCTGAGCGAGTTAGCACCTCCATCCGAAAGGGGGTGTTGCGATGACAAGAGAGATCTATCTCATTGACGAACGCGCTGAAGTACGGTGACTGCGCTGTTAGTTAGGAAGCGTGGAGATCGGTGCCGAGCGCATGGTGTTTACTGTAAAGAAAATGAGACGAAAGGAACGGCACGCGAACGGTTTGTGACGATAATAATAATCTGTGCCGAACCGTCAAGGATCCGACAAGATGTTTTCCGAGACAGGAGACAGGTATAGTATCTTGTGTAAGTATGAAGGGCTCACGTGATGGAGAATGCACGCCGCAGACGGAGAAGCGGGCCGGTATATGGGCGCTGAGAATTTTCACCAGTGTCCTGCTGCACAGCTAAAGCTGTACTTGAGAATGTGTCGTGAGGTCTAAGGTGGTGAGAAAAATCACACGGAGCTTTGCCAATTGCCAATCAAACTTTGATCACTTGTTGAGGTGGATGCAGTATGTTAGCCCCTATCGATGCTTGCACGGCATTGCTATGCTCTGATGTAGTGCTGTTTACTACAGTGGATAATTTCTAACGGGTCTAGAGGTCCAGATTGAGTCCAGACGTACACCCCATGGACCATTGCATCCATTACAATCCGGCTTCGTGATGAACCTGTGACACGGTCGTTAACTCTACCTTTACATGACACACCGAACGCTCATGATCTCGTATCTCGGTGTTTCTGTCTCGTAAGCCTCGTAATCAAAGGTGCGTGGAGCTTGGTCACTTGTACATGTACACTTATCGTACAGTCATACAGTACAACCACACGATCGGCAATACTGTACAAGCATAATTTCTCATCACAAACCTTTTATCCGCAGGGTCTTTACTTGCTTACAGGAGCCGTAAGCAATTTCTCGAATGCATCATCGAAGACACGTCACTTGGGCACACTATACTACTTCGGTCGTTCCCACCGTTCCCAGAAAATATGTGCATAGTTGTACAGTTCAGGCCATTCAGGGCCGCTCGATGGTGAATAATTTGTGGGGTGGCGCACCTTGTCAATTTCCCAGAGGCAGTGCCAGGGTTGATTCGTCCTTGCTCGTCGACAGGGACACCGCCCGCCGCCCTCTCATACGCCCTTACTAAATTCGCTGCTAACGGCCGGCACGGCCTCTAGGCGTAGGGGTACTCGGCGCCAGTGGGAGGCACGAATCCCTCCAGGAAGTGCCCCTGACGGTCGATCTTGTTCAGGGTCTCACGCATGCCCTCTGCGCCCTCGCTATCCTGGGGATCGGCAGGAAGGTCCTCGAGGGGCGAGTACCGAACACCAATGAGGTCGCAGAGGCGCTTGTGCTTCATGGTGAAAACGTCCTCCACGAGCCCAGCGGCCTTCTAGGCTCAAAAGCCTCTGTGCTGTTAAAAGGGAGGTAGGTTTAGTGCCGCGTATGATTGTGCACGAATGAAAACGCGTCCGCAAAGTGACGACGGCACAAGTAGCCCAAGTACGCGAAATCGAGCTTGCGGAACTTGAACGGAAGCATGCTTCAAGGCGGAGTTGGATCGGTCGGCTCGGCCCACGTGGGGTGAACCTTGACATTGAGAACCCCGTCCGCCAGGGGACCTTCGGGCAGGGGAGCAAAGGCCGCAGAGTCAGTGCCCTGAGAGCCTGCGTCGTGGGAACCACCAGCGCCGGGGAGAGAGCTGGGCCCTGCTGGGGGCGCTGGAGATGTCATTCTGGAGGGGGACGTTCTCGCCGCGCGACGGTATCGCTGAAGGCGGGAGGATTTCCTTCGGCATCGAAGTCGGAGAGGGAGCCAAGGTCGCTACAACCCTGCTTGCTCCTACACTATCCCACCAGCTTGTTTCTGCACCTTGTGCTCTTCTTCTAGCCTGCAAGGCCATCTCTCGTTCCCTTCTCCCCTATGCTTTGACTCACATGTATTCCGATCCAGGTTCTAGCTATGTTGGTCGAAGTGGTTGAGTGTTATGCCGCAGACGCCCTGGCAGATCCCGTCTTGTGACAGCATCATCCAACACTGTGCCGCCCCTGGTTACTGCCAGAACGGCATCTGCTTTCAAGGACGAAGGCATCCCTCGATTCTGGAACAAGTACGGTATCGGTATCACCTTAGGTGAGGCCCGCAACCAGGACCAGGTGGCCCAGATCGTGAAGGCGGACCCTGCGAGCGCTGTGCGCGCCCCCAAGGTATACCTCGTCTTCTTGCACAACCGGTGTGTCGATACATCGTTATGCAGTACGTCGCAGGCGATACAGTCGCGAGTCGCCGGTTGAGCACGGGAAAATACATAGAGGGTGACCTGGCAGTCATCGCGGCCACCATCAAGCAACTAGTCAGCATTTGCGTGTCTGCGGACACCTCCCCCGGCTAAGTCGGCGGCGGACCCATTGGTTATGACCTTTCCTCGGATGCAAGTCATCCAGTAAATACCCCACGGTCGGACATCTCCAGGTCCAAGTAAACAAGGTATGCTGTCAGGCCAC
>Ga0307510_10000792_pt1 | contig 32743 bp, 36 predicted proteins | sample 12_EM_MG_FD_207224 | JGI IMG/M metagenome (GOLD analysis project Ga0307510, IMG submission 207224) | Populus trichocarpa ectomycorrhiza microbial communities from riparian zone in the Pacific Northwest, United States - 12_EM | ecosystem: Host-associated > Plants > Roots > Unclassified | place... | reverse complement strand
CTTCTGACCTGATTGGACCCATGGCGTGGAGAGGGAGGGAGCAAAAGACGGAAGTGGGGCAGAACCATATGCGGGACTGTTCTGGTATATTCAACTCGTGGAGTCTCTGGATCACAGGGCGACCAACGAGGTCATAAAGGTTTTCGAGTACGGAGCTCAAAGCATCATCATACGCGCCTGATTCAAGGCCATGATTTCGTGCGCTCAATAACCGGTCCTTCAAGTGCTTTGCACGCTCATAGAAGTTGTCGGCCGTAGGAATGAGGGAAGGGGGCGAATCACGGAGGAGAATGATTATATCCGAACGCCATCCAGAATGGTTGATTATGATTACCGGTCCACGATCAGCGGCAGAACGGAGGGAGTCGAATGAAGGTGTCATCAAGAAGGTCTCGAAACCTGGAATGGATTGAATTTGGGAGATGAGGCTGTCGCGCTCGGCGACAAGTATTCGTTGTTTGATCACCAGACGGCCGAACGGGTCCATCAGTTCGTCGCTGTTAACTTGGCCTTCATTCGGCCAGATACCAGCTGAGCTGGATGTTGTCAAAGCCTCAAGCTCCTTGTTAATAGCTGCGAACCTCTCGGCCATAGGTAAGTTTACGAGACGGAGTTGGTCAATTGACATGCGGAGGCCACGCATCTCAGACCAGAGAAGACCTCTACCCCGTTCCAGAGTCTCGACAGCCTGCTCGAGTTGACCCAACTCGACCTGATACGACGCGTAGTCCAGTGGCAGCGTCTCATCATCAGTCCGCTTTGAGACGAGACGAAAATGCTGGATTTCGAGGGTAGGAGCAAACGCCAAGGAATCTTGGATCAACGAGATAGCACTCTCATATGCCGTGGATGTGGACGGGTGCTGGGTATGCCGTGCGAAGCTCGCCCATTGGCATGAAACGGCAAATCGATCAGGTATCCTGGCACATGTATCAGTGGCAGCGATGGGGAATAGTCGCATGATTTCATCCAAGTCACCCGTTCGGGTAAGCCTCACGAACCGCGTGAACAAGGATGAGATAAGCGGTAGAATGATATTAAGCTGGGTCAACTGCGGGCCTGTCATTTTGAGGATATCACGGCGTACAGTAATCGATTCGTCGAGATGCTCTATTTCGTCTGTGGAGCGGAAAGCATTGAGGAGGAAATCGGCCAACAGGGAGGCATAAAGAAAGGCATATGCATCGCTGGAGCGAGATAATGTAAGGCAGTCTCTGCAGTACTCGATAGCCTCTTTGATAGCAGCCAGATCATCAGTAACGTGGAGTAGGCTCAGAAGGGATCCCAGACCGAGAATATGAGAATCTTGATTGTTCTCATCTTGCATCGCCGTGGGAAATCTTCCACTGCCCGAGTTAGTCATTGGAAAGGGCCCAAGATGCAAGGATGATGGATGGTCATTGACTCTTATATTACTGGCATCCGCTACTTGTGGATTAACTGTGACAAAATACTCGTCCATGCGGACTTGCTCGAGGATTGTGAGCGACTGAGCGATGAGGTGACGCTGCGGGTCTTCAGAATCAGAAGACATGGCCCTAAGATGGGAACGAGTGCGGAAAATCGCCTCCTCTAGATATTCTGGGCTCCCATAATAAAAGAACCTGGCCCGCGCCAATGATCCGGCCAAATTCAAAGCCAATTCCATGTCTCGACGTGTGACTGATTCTTCTAGGATTGACATTGCCTCCTCGTAATCAGCATCTGAATGGGCTAGGAGGAAGCGATCGTGGAGAGCGAAGACAAGCCTAATGGGGACCTCTTCCAAGTCCGGAAAGCGTGTACTCGCTTCACGAAGGCATTCAATGACTTGGTCCGGAGGCGCTATTGAAATGGGTTGGTCATCAATAGCCTTGAGCAGCGCTTTTACAGCACTGATTAGAAGTTCTTCTGAGACATCCAATGAAAGAAGCTCGCGGCAGAGGCCTGCCATCTCCCCAATGCCTCCCATCGGATCGATGGACTCCATTTGCGCCTGAATGGCTAAAGCCCACGCGAACGCCGTGGTGATGTGACCCCGTGGGACACGGGAGGTTTCAAACGACTGATCTCGAAGGTATCGGAGATACTTGACACAGTGCTTGATATTACCAAGCTGGTTGAGCTTTTGCGAGAGACGAAGAAGGGCGTCTGCAAGGGAGAAGAAGATTGTAATGAGGTTTGGGTCGTGTCGGGCCGGGAGATGGAATGGTACGAGGATGGCTTCCGCGGAGTGGGCGATCGACCTCTCCAGGTCCTCGGTCTCATCTCTTATATGGTAGCGTGCCAATCGTGCCACGGCCAAATTTGCGAGGTACGTAGAGCGCCAAGGGTCAGCTCGAGGCGATGTGGATAGTTTATCTTGTATTTGCGAAATATGGTTATCAAGCTCGGGTAAGGAGACTGTTAAGACAGGAAACTTAGAATACTGTACTAGTACCCTCGGAGAAGACGAAAGGGCTCGGAAAGTCTCAGACTCACGCTGGGAGGCCATTTATGACTCAGAAATCAGAAGGCAAATTGCAGAGTGCCAAGGAAGGAAAGCAATGTGACCGTGCCGTGAAGAAGAGGGTCGGAGCTAGAGCGAGTCAACGTTGAGTAAATTTGAGTGCCGGCACTGACAGAGAGGAGCACTATCACTAGAGCAGCCCGCGGGAAACAATGTGCAAATCTGGGTGTCTTCAATTTGAATTTGCTTCAGCATCATTACTTAAGAGTACGCCCAGCATGACTCACCGCGGTGAGGTGAGCATGAGAAGCAACCTTAGCCAAGCCAAGCCACGAACTTGCTCGTGATACTGCTGTCATTCGTCATCAGCTCCCAAGAAAGGCAAGCATAAGTCAAGCAAGTTATATCTACTGCAAAAATAAAAAAATACAGAAATTAAATAGCAACATCACGGGGTTTCGCTTCTGGCCGGCCCTCCGCTTTTGCCACGTCTCACGTCTGCTGAGCGCTGAGGCTGTGGGGCGTGCAACTTCTCCGTCTGGGCCTAGAGCAGGAGCAGGCACACCGACAAGCCCTCACAATTAAACCCGGGTTGTAAAAGTCATCTGGTTTGCCTCCTGATTCCACTCTGGATGGACATACGCAACACGACGGTGACCCACATGACCCAACTATCCACCGACGTTGGGAAGATTACGCGACCCAATAATTTACCGGGTTGTCGTGATGCATCACACGTTCGTGCAGAAAGTCATTGTACGTACGAACGGACACATCGTTACGAGAAAGCAAGACCCTCACGTTGACCCAGTGACCCAATCGCTACTCGTTCGAAGCATCAAATGCTTTTGTTTTGAGCTCTGGGCGTACCCAAAGCACGTTGATGCTGATGAGGTACCTTGGAGATCATCAAGAGACTGGAACACGGCGGTGATAGGATTTGTGTCGAGTGCAGTGGGCGCAATCCTGGGAATGAAGCGGAAGCCGTCGGGCCTTCAAAAACGGGGCAGGGTAGAGAGCGGTCGAAAGACAGGGTCCACCCTCGATGCGGGATTTGATCCTGGGGCCTGATGTTGGTTGAGTGGGCAAAAAGGTTGGCTCTCATCACACCATCTTTCAACCGTCATACCGAAAGTGATATTATTTGCAATACTGGACTGGATCTAGAATGAATGAGAGTTCCGTTTCCGCCATAAGCCATAAATCGATCTCTCGCCCTCGCTGCTCGCTGATAATCGATAATCAGGTCTACAAGCCACGTGATAAAATCTGAGCCCAGACCAGACCTGATCTGCTCAGCACGTGCCACGAACGGAGGTGGTGCGCGCGCTGGCGAAGGCAATATTCGGATGATATCCGCCAGCAGGGCGTGAAATTTCCACGTTAAGGTCGAGCCCATACGTAACGCTCGTGTGATGTGATGTTGGTTGGAGATATCCCATGACCTGTCCGCTGTGAACGCGCACCACATGACAGGGGAATTCGACATCCATGGGACGCAAAATAGGACACGGTGAGGATACAGAATCATTTTAACTATCAGCCCGGCCCAAATTGTGTGCTCACAGAAAAAAAAAACAGAAAAATGCACATAGGTGTGTCGGAAGTCAGCCAGGTCTCCTGTCGTGCGGATCAATGAACAAGGCAAACTTTGTCTGGGACATTTCTCGTAAAGCGCAGTCTTGTTCGACATCGGTGGTCGCCAAAAACGGTAACAAGTTGCTGTATCTTTGCTCGACGAAAAGCCTCCACTGATTGCTGAGGACATGCGCTTTGATCAGTCTCACATTATCGATTTACAAACTACGTGGCGAGACATGATACAGGGCCGCAAGACGGCGCAAGGCGAAAGCTAGGTCAGGTGGAAACATGCAGGCATGCAGGAACGCACGAAGCAAGAAAAAGGGCCTCGGCTTTCCGTGAGTTCGGTGTCTATGTCCTGGCACAAGGACTTCTTTACGAGAGGTGGCGTGGGGATAAAGAGAGGAGTTATTGATAGATAAAGTTATACCTGTCATCGGAGAAAAAATGGGTATACAATGTTAGGTGGCTAATCCGGAAGCAAGACAAGACATACCGAGAGAGGAGGTGTGGAATCGCTGATAACTGTGGGCCATACCTAGGTATATGCGCATCTCAGTGGCGTAAAGCAGCGAAGGGGAGGGCAAATAAGGCTTACCGTGCAGCATTGTCATAGAGTTCGAAAAGTGGGATGGCGAGGAGCTTCATGTTTTTGGGAACAGCCAGGACTTCTACGGTGAGTAAAAACAAACATGAGTACTTCTCCATGGGCACATGCCGTCGGAAAAATGACGGACTACGTTCGGGCATTTGCACGAGGAAAAGTTTCTTGCACTCTTTAGGTTTGGTGATGTGCGCAGGCACAAATGGATACTAAGCGGCCATGAGTGGACAATCACGTTCGATGTCAGACTGTGGAGGAGGGGCGCGTCACGCACCATAAACGTTTCAAAGTTAGGACGCCACCATTGGGCGAGGCAATCTCCAATTTCCCAGTCGTTGTCGATCCCGTGGGATGCGTTAAACTGACGAGAGTCACTAGGTGGGGCCAGCCGGTCATCCAGACGACGCTTGAGGCCCTCCAGCTCGTCTTCGCCGGGTTTTAGATAGTCACCAGGACTTGAGGTTAAGTCAGATCGAGAAGAGCGCAGACAACCGGCAGAGCATACAGCTTGAAGAATGCGTTGGCAATTTGAAGCATGAGGATGTGCGGATGACCATGATCATGAACGACGAGGACGCCCTCAACTGTGCGGCGCATGCCAAAGTCCTCGTAGTTATTTTGGAGACGTTGAAGACGAGCTGAGACGGAAGGATCTTCCTCGGGTTGCGCCTCTTTGGTGCTGTGAGACGGGAATAAGTAGGTCAGACGCGTCACGCTTTGCAGAGGACCAAAAAAACATGAAACAGAAGTGGGGTTTGGATACATCCCGATGACACACCTAAAGGTAAAGTTAGATAGCGGGTAGCTGAAAGATATAAGTACGTGTGGCCGATAACGCGATAAGAGGGGGAAAGAGCGCACAGAGCGATAGTGTTGGACATTGCGGTGTTTTTTTTTGGCGAGGTGGATGAGGCGTGAGGTGAAGGGTTCTAGGCACGATGATAACTCTTATCTGTGATAATAAAATAATTGTTTAAGTCGCGAATTCCAAATTTCAAAACAATTTGAGTTTACACCACGGACCACGGGCTTGAGAGCGAGAGCCCGACTCGGTCGAGCTTGGGCCCCACCAATTGTGGACAGTCCAAAATCCCTCGGTAGTCGGGAGGCCATGGGTAATCCCTTCCACTCGGTTACCACCCACGACTAGGCTTCTCATCAGATGCCGCCATCCATTGCAAGCGAGGGATCCTCCGATGGACGCACGTTTGTGCCGATAAATGAAGAATCGAATACCACGGACACAATGGCACACGGATATCCCGCCTCTCCTCGCGACATTCAACGCCTTATTGCGCCAACTTTTCATCATTACTCCGGTTCACCCCTGTCACGGGCTGGGTGCGTTCTTATTATTTTTTTCTTCACCCCTCGCCATTCCTTCTTAACTACCGCCCACCCCTGACCTCCTATAACCACATTCCTCGTCTCTTCATCTCCTGTCCACGTTCGCTGATCCAAAGTCATTAGTCTCCTGAACCCTGTCCCGTCTCACGCAAATTCTGCGAGCGTGGTCTCCGGAAGCTTTGTTGCCTGTCATTCACAGAATGACATTCGCGCCCACACCGTAGAGTTGTCAGGCGTTCCCCTCTCTCTCACTCAATCCTCTCTCTACGGCAGCCCATACCCACAACCACCCACTCCCTTTGTCTCGGACTCCGGAACTCCGTTGATGCGCAACGGCGAGGCTAGCACACCCGCATTCATCTTCCCGCAACCTTCAGAATCTGTCCACTCCCTACCACTCGAACGCCCCCACGAGCTCGCTGAGACACCATCCTCATCTTCAGTTAATTTGATAGAGTCAACATCGACTCTCGACGCTCGATCTTCACACCCGCCTCCGAAATCAAACCTGAGCATCCTCATGGCACGATATCACAGTCGCAGTCCGTCCCGGGAAAGGACCGAGGAGGAAGGAGAGGACACTCACACTCCCGTCGTTTCTCCGCCAACCCCCACGTACCAACCACATGAGGTGCAGCAATACATGCCGCTACCGACAACACGCCCTATATCTTCACCGCTATCCTTTACAGAGCGTACCCCGCTCCTTCCCCTCCCCTCTTTTCAAGTCGCTCACTACACGCCTCACAAGTGGGTTGGCCGTGCCAAGTCAACCGGTGCGGAGGCTGTGCGTGCGCTCCCCGCTGTCATCCTTGGGCTACTGCTCAATATACTCGATGGCATTTCTTGTACGTCATTCAATGCGTATGCTTGTCGTCTTCGCTCCAGTGACCGATATCACGTGACTGCCAGATGGTATGATAATCTTTCCTGCCACGGGTGTGTTTACGGACCTCGGCCCCATGGGGGTGTCTATGTTCTTTGTCTCGTATGTTGCCTCCCTTGTTTGCCATACCTGTACCCTTTGACGGTTTGAGAAGTACGATCGTCTCGCAGCTCGTTTATTCCGCTGGTGCATCCGGTTTTGCCGCCGCGAATGGCAGCATGATGATCGAGGTTGTGGTAAGTCAAACCGATCCCTGGGCCGCGGAATCACCAGAACTTACCTTCTTTTTAGCCTTTCTTTCACATAATGGCCACGCGCATTGCCCAGGACATTGGCGAGGACAAGCAACGCGAGATTGTTGCGACTACGTTGGTGGCGTTTGCATTTTCAAGTATCCTCACTGGTATGACATACCAATCTAGATGCGGATGGATTGATCCACTTACGGTTCGCATCATTTCATTTCATAGGCCTCACGTTTTTCCTCCTCGGCTTTTTCCGACTTGGTTCACTCATCGGCTTCTTCCCACGGCACATCCTCGTGGGTTGCATCGGTGGTGTCGGCGTGTTCCTTGTCATAACCGGTCTCAACGTCTCAACACGTCTGCAAGATGACGAGATTTCCCTTTCACTAAACACGCTCCTCTTCTTTGTTCGTGGCCATAATCTTGCCCTTTGGGCTCCTGCATTTGCCCTCGCAGGACTTTTAAGGGTCATCACATCACGGTGGCACCATCAACTCATACTTCCGACCTGTGCGCATTCCTTCCCCTCACTTATCCTGGGAGAAGGCTTATCGATTTCCTTTTCGCATAGATTTCTTGATCATACCGATAGCGTTTTACTTCATTGTTTTCGTTGCAGGATTCGAGTTGGACTCACTCAGAAGAGACGGATGGTTATTCGAGGTTGCGAGACACGAGGAAAAGTGGTATCGGTTCTATACCTATTTCGGTGCGTTATATCTCGATCTGGGGATTTCTTTCGCTGACTGTTCATAGATTTTACGAAGGTCGTGTGGGCACCGTTGTGGGACACGTTACCCACTCAGCTTGCGCTACTATTCTTTAACGTCTTACATCCTCCTTTGAACGTTCCGGCGCTCGGTGCGTGCTTTCAACACCGTTAACTCGTCGTTGACGATCTCATGATAAATCGTGTGTAGCTTTGTCCCTTGGCTCAGAGGTCGACACGAACAAGGAGCTTGTTGCTCATGGATACTCGAACTTCCTCGCTGGTTTGTTTGGGACGGTGCCAAATTATCTTGTCTACGTCAATACTCTCTTGTGCGTACCGTGTCCTTATTCCATAACGATTTCCCTAAAGAATCTGCCAAAGGTTCTACCGCGTAGGGGGAACCACGCGACTTTCGGGCTTCATGTTAGCCGGTGCGACCTTCGCCGTATTGCTCGCTGGAACAGGCCCGATTGCATACATTCGTGAGTCCTCTATCGTCACTTACAGAGGTCAAGGGCCTGCTTACAACTATGTGGGTCACAGCGGTCATGGTTGTCGGTGCTCTCATCTTTGTGCTGGGAATTGACCTTGTCAAGGAGGCACTTTGGGACACACGTCACCGCGTGAGCAGAACAGAGTACATCACTATTGCGAGCATCATGGTGGCGATGACTGTCTGGGATTTCGTCATTGGCGTCCTCTTTGGGATCATCGTTAGCTGTGAGCATCTAAGGAGCTTCTTCGATGACGCGCGCAGCCTAATCTTGACACCGCGCAGGCATATTTTTCGTCGTTCAGAACTCACAGCGATGTAGCATACGTGTAATGCACACAGGAGAAACAACCCTGTCCACAGTGCGCCGGCCTAGTGCCCATCGTGCATACCTCCGCGAGGTCTCGAAGCAGACGACTGTCTTGCGCCTGCAGGGATTTCTCTTCTTTGGCACCATCATGCGCGTTGAGGAGACCATCCGTGCTCTCGTCACAGAACCCGCATGGGTTCGTGCGCCAATTCGCTTCCTCGTGCTCGACTTGACCCTTGTTCTTGGCGTTGATCTTTCTGCGGCCGAGGCTTTCGTTCGGATGCAGCGCCTTTTTTCTGGTCGGAATGTTGTGCTTGTGATCTGCGGTGCCGGTGACGGTAAGGTACTCAGAGCGTTGGACAGCGTTGGTTTGCTCGACCTTCCAGACGTGGAGACCTTTGTGACGTTCAATGATGCGATGGAGTGTGCGTCTGTCTGCCGTCCTTGCGCACCGATGGAGGCACTAATTTCCACATGCAGGGACGGAGAACGTGTATCTACGCTCCTGGTTCGATTCGAGTGGCGTAGAGACAAAACCTGTTGGTAAGGAACTACTGGTCATGTGAACCACACATATCGGAAACTTGCTGATGCTCTATTACCAGTGCTCCCGGGCAGACAGGATAGTGTGCGTATGGACTTGCAGGAATCTTTGCCGCATACGCCACGACGGGCACAGCTGCGCGATGCTGGTTGGCGCACAATAGCGATCGGTATGCCCACCTCATTCTTGACTCGCTCATCGCCCCCATTACCCATTTCTATAGGTGAAAACAAGAACCGAAGAGGTACACCTGCCCCATTAATGGAACCCTTCAACGCCCTCGAGCAAGCTTTTTCGCCATACGTTGGGGACCGTGCGATATTTGAGCAACTCGTTCCCTATTTCGAGCGCATCACAGTGCCCACGGGCCACGTGCTATGGAAGCAAGGCGATGCCGCGGACGGGTTGTATGTCATTGGTACAGGCGTATTGCGCGCGACTTACCGCTTCGCGGCCCACACACCCGTGATCGAGGAGTCGATGGTGCCGGGAACGCTTGCGGGTGAGCTATCTGGTCTCGCGGGACTCGCGCGCAACGCGACTGTCGTCGTGGAGCGAACGGCGGTGCTGTGGCGCCTAGATGGGGGCGCGTTGCGTCGGCTGGAGACAGAACGCCCAGAATTGGCACGGACGTTCACTGCGCTTGTGTTGAAAGGTGCGTGCTGTAATGTCAGACGTTGATGTTTGATGGCTCATGCGATTTGGGTGGTTGGGTTAGCCGCAAAATTGGATTTCGATATTTTGCTTTCCGCGTTGGCGACGAGGCAATGAACGACCGACCATTGCACGATCAACGAAAGAGGACCAAAAAGAAAGTTTTGATAGAAACCAAAGCGTTGTTGTGGCTTTGGTTGAGCTATTCGCACATCTTTTAAGATTAGTTATTACTGTTGTTTGTGCTGCAAAGGTTTATCCTGACGCTGTTTTTACTGGTGTATCGCATCCTTAGCATCTTTTTTCACTCGGTTTCTTGATCAATGGATGTACATGTTCAGCCTATCAATGTCCTCCTGATACAGCCATGAATATTTGTTGAGCTCCGATCGAAGTCCGGCAAGTTTAAACTCTAGCGGTCTCCAAACGCCCAACTAGCGAGTCGCGAGGTCACGCAGCTGCGCTCCAGCTTCAATCGTTGCTGGACTACAACTCTGTTCCACCTGCACCGCGGCCAACCTCAACAAACTCAACAACAGGAGGGTGACCTCTCACACATGGAGGATGGTCCCTTTCTGGGCGGTTTCGTACGACCGAACAACAGCAACAACAACCTCCCTCTTTTGCCAATTGCCCCCAGTCCATCGAGCAGCGCCGTCTCTCTGCCAAATGGCTCCGCCTTGCAGGGCTCGCGATTTACGCATGTTAACTTGAACCCACCTGATGGCACGATGACGAGTACTACATCAATTTTACTACCAATCTATTTTCCCCATGGAGATACTGCGCTTGGTTTCTAACTGTGGACCAAGATGGGAACAGTCGGCTGTTCCCAGAGGAACTGCACGCTACTGCCAGTGTAGTATGTCCTCTCTTCCTGAGCTGAGACTACCCCCAGCACGGGCAGCGCTCTCTCGAATGAAGGCGGTGGGATCATATTTTGTCCTCATCGCGACCATCACTCATTTGGTTTCTACGTCCACGCCTGTCGTTCTCTGCTAGCACGGTGAAATTTCCTATGCGCATCTTTGTACGCCTCTCAGGGCCATTCTTGATAAGGGCAAAGTGGGACATCAAACATAAGTAGCGGGGCGGGTGTCGAGAGCCTGAGAGGTCGAGGTATTGAGCGGAAGGGTGACTTGGACCTGCGTCGGTGCCATTTAGCTCTCTCTCATGCTCACAGCATCCCGCCCTGCTGGTGGTCATCGTGATGCCATGACCGATGCCACGGTTGACGGTGTAAGGCCAGCAGAGGCGCTAGCCTCGGAATCGACCATTCACGTGACGTTTGCCCGTGCTGCGTCTCCTGCCTCCCTCGTCTCCGTTCATCGCCTCCCGCAGCTTGCCTATTCTCCTCCTCTCTTATCGCCTTCTGATCCCCGATTCCCATTTCCCATTTCCCTTGTCTTTGGATCGACACTTTGCCCGTAATAGTCAAGACTTGCCCCTCTTCGGATCAACCCATCAGGCGCGGATCGCCCAGAATCAATGGCCGACGCACCGCCTCGCGCCGCTCACAGCCCTCGCTAGTCGGACCTGGTTCGGGATCCCCTCGCCGTGTTGGAAATACTTAGGTGTCTAGTACATGTATATAAACCTGCGCTCCGGACCTAGTAGACAGACATCAGAGAACCCACATCGAACCCGAACATGCAATCTTAGACTGTTTTCCCCCCCTTTCACTCGCGTGCCCGCCGCCTCAGACCGCTCCTTCCGCTCCTTCCGCTCCCGCTCCCCCTCACGCGTTCGCGTTCCCTTCGGGATCGCGAACCCGTCTCAGAACTTGGACCACCCCCGAACTCACCCCGTGTAGACATTCAGTCTTCACCACAACGGTTCACAGATATCCTTCTGGGTGATTGAGAGTGCCAGTTTTCATTCTCAGAGAAACTCCAAGAGCGCTTGGCGGGACTTCCCAAGGGTTTTTGGCTATCAGACAGCAGAAAGCAGACACCAGTCCCAAGATACCCTATAAACCTAACCCTGAAAAGTTCTATTTGTATCAATTTTGGTTACCTTAACCCTAACAGTACATGTACTACCCCTGCACATCCTTACCATTTACCGCTTCCCTTCCCATTCGCTTTTGCCGCGCGTCGTGCGTGACGGTTTCGGATGCCTGCCAACCCCGGGCCGGTCACTACAGGTGTTGTGTGTCTTTGTTCCAGAGCCTCGTTAACCACTTCACCCATGCCTCCCCCCCGCACACCTACCCGACATTCACCTACACAGCCTCCTTGTGTTCAATGCTTCCAGGGGTAGGATGATTCGGAAGATGACAATAGCGACCAGGTCCCTCCTTGTCGAGCAAAACAAGGGAGTTGTCACCATCACGCCGACGTCCTTACTGTATGGCTCTGCACCACTTTCCTGTTATCAGGTCCCACCAGGAACTGATGCCGCCTCGAGGCTACCCTTGACATTGTAAAAGCGATTGTTTCAGCCATCTCTGAAATCCACGTAGGTCATGTTTTTGCGAACAAGCAATCGATGTTTGTCTCATTGAATTGATAGATTGATCCTTGTTGAAAATTCTGCCCGAGAAGCGAGAAGGACCCTGGGATAAGAACCAAAATCGTAAAAGTGCTAGGGCCGTGATGGTACGATTTATTTTTCATCGGCCAAGTTGCGCCGGTGATCACGACGTCCTGCTCGCACTGCTCGTGGCACGAGCCCCCTTCCTGGGTGCCTCGTGTATTAGCTATATAAAGCCCTCTGCTTTTGGGAAGTCAGAGAAGAGGAAATCACTAATATCCCTACACCGATGTCCGGCTTCGTGTGCTATTCGCAAAATGCGTCTCGCAGCTCCATATTTCCCCCCTTGGATCCTCCACAAAGTACAGGCCGTACATCCTCGGTGCTTTGTGATGCACGTGATTGAACCTTGAGCGTTTCTAGCGCCTAACTCTAGCATTTATCAGGTTCAACAGCAAGTATCGTACGCTTCCACTCAATCAACTCAGGCGCCTTTTACTCGCCAACTTTTCAACGCATCTGCATCTGCATCTGCACATGCGCCATCACTTCCACATCCCTCCGCGCACTCACCTCCATCTCCACCGTTCCCTACCCCTCTTATACACGGATACCCACCTACGAACCCAGGTCATCGTGCGTATATTCTCTACAACGTTCACCCGAATACGGTTTACGATCGACTGTTGACGTGAAGGAAAAGGTGATCACCGAAGCGAGTCTTGCGAGGACGAGGTCAAGCCACAAGCCACGTGCAATAGGGGGAGGGATGAGAGGGGGAAGGCGCCGCCAAAGTTCCCTTCTGACTCTGCTGGGACAACACGTAAGCACCTGAATCGTATAGGCATCCACCGTAAACTTGAAGAAGAGACGGAGTTACTGTTGGAGTGTGGAGCGGAGGGGTCAAGCACGTGGGTTCCCACCAGGCTGAATCGCAATACGCCCGGCTGACTTCAGACCTCAACAGCAATATGATCAATAGGAGGGATGGCCAACCTGTTCGTAAGTACAGCTCGACAACTTTTCTTTCATCCTTGGATCTGGACCATCCAGATCCTGATCTCAAACCAGCTTTGATCAGAACGAATGAGCGAACAAATTGACCTTTCGTCCCTGAAGAATTCAGCCATGTTGGCCCAAAGGTTCCCTTACATCTGCACAGTGGCAGGCCTCGTTTTGCAAGTGCTTACCACTCAAAACGTCGGTGTCTGACTATTCCACAATGGTCGCTTATCTTACTAGTTCATTAACAGTATGTCAGCCAGCATAAAGAAAGGTGGGGTGCAACGAACGACAAACTCGCTACCCTGGTGAGCAACGTCGGGAGGGCATGCGAGAACGACAAACTGGAAGAGGACGATCTTCCGCATAATCTGGTCACGATATTTCAAGTCCTTGTGACGTATGCCATACTTACATGACGTATTTATCATTGGTTGACGGTACTAAAGTGAACTTGGTCAAATCGAACGTGCCATAAGAAAAAGGGGATCCTTAAAGACGTTTTTCTTGGGCATGTACTTGCGATGGAAGGTCAAGAAGTATTACCGCAAGGTTTTCAACGTGCTTCAAGCCTTCCATGTTTGTCGGCAGTTTATTATCCGGATCGCTTGCCTAACTTGTAGTCTGCAGGCCACGCTAGCATTTAATCAACGTTTTTCGCATTGCGCCGAAAGAATCGAAGTACGCCTCCCTTGTATCAATTGTGGAGGTTAATTGACGTATTCAATAGGTGGAGGTCACCGACGTGAATACCCGCTACGACGAGGATCAGACTCCGCTACATGTAGCATCGCAACTTGGACAACTCGAGATCATGCATTCGCTGATCGATCGCGGTGCAAATGTGAACTCGGAGAACGCGAACAAGGAGACTCCACTATTCATGGCGTCGAGAAATGGAAATATTGAAATCACTCAACTGCTATTGAAGAACAGGGCCAATGCGAATCACCCGGATTTAGAAAACAGGACACCACTGCATGAGGCATCGGAAAACGGACGCGATTCGGTCGTGCAGGAATTGCTCAGATCCGAGGCGAATTGCAATGCAAAAAATAAGTACGAGTGGACGCCGTTACATCTAGCCTCGCGTACAGGGAATACCGCAGTTGTCCAAATCCTCCTCGATCGGGGCGCAGAGGTAAATGTGCAGAACGTTTCCAAGTGGACACCGTTGCATATGGCATCGCAAAAGGGACATGTTGAAGTTGTCAAACTGTTACTCGCTAGGAACGCTAGGGTGGACGACAGGAAGGCGGATGGCGAAACGGCCTTACATTTGGCGGCGTATTATGGGCATGTTGAGGTTGTCAAACTGTTACTCGCTAGGAACGCTAGGGTGGACGACAAGAAGGCGGATGGCGAAACGGCCTTACATTTGGCGGCGTATTATGGGCATGTTGAGGTTGTCGGGTCGCTGATCCGCCATAATGCGGATCCGCACATCCGGAACAATAAAGACAAGAAGGGCTCGGACTTAGCAAGGGAGAAAGGCCACGAGAACGTCGTGCAATTAATCGAGGCTGGGACCAGCGGAGACTAGAGGATGGGCGCTGTCTACAGTATTAGTACGTGGATTTCAGGATTTTGCTCGGTGATCCTGCTGTTGCACGGATTATACAAACTGTATGAGATGTATTGCCCTGTTACAGTGATGTGTGCTATGTCAACTATGATGCCATCGATCCGATATCTTTGGGTACTTGACACAATCATGTACATCCCTATCCATCAAGCTCGTCACCGAGTGCGGTCCAATAAAGTTGAAAGTATTTTACCTCTAGGCTCCACTGTGTCTCCTGAGTCGAGAACAGTAGATGATACTGTAAGGTAATGGAAGAGCGTGTCGGCCCAAAGGAAAGGGGAGATGTGAGAAAGTCGAGCAGGAAGAGTCAGAAGTCGGACAGCTCTTCCAAATATTCAATGTACAAGGGCCTCGTGTGTGAGAGCTGGCAAGATCAACGTGACATGGATTGCAGTCCCATTATTACATAGGAAGGGCATGTCTTGACATGAGGCTGAAGCGATGAAAGTCTTCCCCGGATGAAGTCTAACTTGCACACAGGAGCGTTTTGGGGGTGGAACATTGCGGAAGAGCCATTGTTCCGTTCAGGCAGCGGGTGAGTATATACACAGGTACAGGTATCGAAATTACGTCTCATCTTGTCTGGTCCATAGTAGGTATCGGGCGCGGATTCGGAGAAGGGTAGCAGGTGTCTAAAGGAGTGAAGCCGAGGGGAAAGCGCACATGGCGGTCATAAAAGAATGTACGAAAGAAGGTATCAGCATGCGTTAATGAACTGAAAAATGAGGGTGTAAAACGGCCCGGTCATACTGTCCAACTGAGTTGGTGTAGTTTTGATGGCTGCGATAAGAGTGAAGAGGAGAGAGGAAGTCACGAAAGAGATAGAGGGGGAATGCGAGACTTAGCGAGGCGAACAATGGCACGGTGGCCTGGTTTGTCAGGCGGTCCGGCGAGAACGAGAGCACGAAAACACGAATGGGAGTCTTGGGAGAGAAAGATGGGCTTCGATTGCCTGCCTTCTGTGAGGTCAGGCGAGGGGTTTTTGTATGCGAGACTGAGACAAGACTCTACGAGTAAGGCGAGAAGAGGGGAAGGTGAAAAGATAGAAAAATGAAGGTGCCGGCGAGACCAGTGCGAGGGTGAGGGCAAGGGCGAAGGAGAGCGGTGTTCAAAAAAGAAAAAAGCAGAAGAGGGATAAAGGAACGTACTGAAAGAGACCTGAATGCGCCTATATACAGTAAAAATACTTCCCAACAGAGACACAGTCAAGGCTTGCGAGGGTCCTTGCACGACGTGGAACGACGGGATTTTCGAGGCGGCGCGCACTTGGGGTATCGGCCGACAGGGGTTGAGTAATTCGTACGTGATACGTGAGGGGCGAAAGGGTGGAGCGCCAGATGACATACACATCACGTGCAAAAAGGCGACGTCTGCCTCTGATCGATCTGATCTCCCAATGTGATGTGAAAAAATGCCACAAATCCCTGTGTTTGGCGTGTCAGGCGTGTCAGGCGTACTGTTGCGTACCTAGTAACCGTATATCTGACCTAAGCGAACTCGTACATTTGTGAGAGAAGGGAAACGACATAAACCTGGTCTTTTTGCTCAAAAAAAGGACAAGTGAATTCGCATTTTCATCAACTTTCACATGAAACTAAGAGAGAATTTTTTTTTTTTTTTGGTTGTGTGTCCAGGTTCAGGACAGTATATACGAGTACAGGGTTGCTGAGGTCATATCTACGGTTACTAGGTCCGCAACAGTATCAAGGGGTCGGTACCGGTCAGTACTGGTCAGTCATAAGACTCATAAGTCATAACATGACGCGTCGGTCTCCGCCTTGTCCTTGTCCTCCTCCACGCTGTCAGCTCCTCTCTATTGCCTTAGCCCTACTCGATGCCTGTCTGGCTGCTCAGCCTGCTCTGGCATGTCTGCTGCTTTGGAAAGACCTTGCCTCAGGTCAAGTTCGACCGAAAGAATTTTTGTGACAGCGTGTACTACGTTGGCAGGCCTTACCGGCATCGGGCAATAGAAATAATCAAGATTTGCCTATTATTTTCCATCGTCTCGGATCAAAGCTTCAATCAACATACAAAGCTATTGAGGTAATTGTACCAAGTTGCCGCAGGTTCATTCATACCTCGCTCTGACGGTCTTGTAAGTGTAATAAAGGACTGCGATGAAGCCATTTCTTATGCAATCACCTCGCGCTCTGGCAAGAAGGAGAGCCAAGAAGCAGACGATAAATTCGACGAGGCGACTCGGCGTTTGAGGGACTATCAATTGGCATTCCACCCTCGGTATATAAACACCATTAGTGATATCAAATACCATTGCTGACCCATTGTTGGGGCTTGAGGTCGGCCGCCAGTCCCAGATCCGTTGATGAACGCATGAGGGTTGCAACGGAGAATGATGAGAGGAGGAAGGACAAAGCGAGAGATGTGTGTGAAGCTCCTTCTGTCGCACCTCCCACTGATCCTCCATCTCCTCATCCCCAATCCAGCAATCTAATGACGCCACGTTGAACGTCGTTGAGTTTCACATCCTAACATCGCTCCCTTGCAATGATCCGGTAATTGTGCGGCGTGAGTGGCGACTTCCCAACACCATGCTCATATCTGATCCCTGTATCAGAGGCACTCCGGGCCGATAGATGTGATCTGCCAGAGATTGTTTGGAATTTTAGCCATTTCGAGGACAAAAAACGTCTTACTCTTGCGCAGAACCCCCACTTCTACAGAAATCTCTCTACAGAGCCGGTCGCTTATGGGAAGACGTTTGATGGAGCATGTATTGCGGGATGTCCTCTGCCAGACAAGATTTTTGTACCCACTAATAGCTCGCGCCGAGTATTTTTCGACTGCAATGGACAAAGGCAGGTGTTTGATGTCTGGACGACCGTGACGCAAAACACCCTCATTTTCAAGGGTGTGAACTTTGCCTTGCTTATCTTGCCCCTAGCTGATATGTTTCCAGACGTTCACGGAAACCTCTGGGACGAAACCACCATTGAAGGTTCTATCGGGCCACCCCCTTTCCAATGTTGCAGGAATCATACACAGGGTCCTCCTGAAGGGGTTGACATTACTAATGATTGGAGGGGTTCCATCCGTACCGGTCCCACAGGTACCCATATATGCGTTAGCGCTCCTAGCACACAGCCCACTGGGAGAGTCGGATGAGTTTCTGATGAAGTTAGTGGTGAAATCCGAGAGGAATGAGGAGTAGAGGTGGGTGCGCGGCGCGCGCAGACTGGGGGATAACGCACTGCGACCCCCCGTCTCTTTTGCATATTCTAATGCCACCGGCACATTACATTTTGACGCATTTGCATTTGATATAGAATCCAATTCATCTCGAACAGGGGGCGGCGCCACATGTAGTCTCAGGGCCCCGCCTCAATCCCCTTTTTCTTCGCAGCAACGTGCCCTCGAGCAACGTCCCCCGGCCGCAGTAAAGACAGCAATGTGGCGTCCCGCCGCTCTCGGTCGGGGGTTTCACCCTCATATTCCACTTTGTGGCATAGTACCGACGCCATATCTTTCCAACTTATATTCGTACGATCACTGGCACACTTCGTTTTCATCTCATGCAGTGGAGTCACTTGATAGTGCTCCACGATATTTTATTTGACCTCAGGACTATAAGAACGCCTCCTAAGAGGGGCGAGAATACCATCTGCTCGAAACATCCCTCCGCGTGCCCGTCTGAAATCCCATCCGACTCGCGTGCCCTCTTCGTGCCGTCGCCTCTGGTTCTCTCTGCACTCCCTCGTTCGCTCACATTCTCCTCTCGTCCATAGCCTCCTTTAGTTAGATGTACAGGGACCCTTGTTATGTTTGATACTTTTTGACTTGTGCGGCGCTTTGTTGTAATTGTTATGCGAGTTTGGGCCTAGCTTTCAGTTGGGGTGAGAGAGATTACAGAGTGCCATCTTGGGGGATTTGTGTGAGTCCGAGGGATCTTCCTACACCGTGATGGAGGACGAGAGTAATATAGAATAAGTTCGGCAACAGTGTGGCAACGATTCCAGCAGCCTGTGCCCGCTACCGTACCTTCCCAGAAGCGCTGACCACGGATTGTCGCAGAATTCCTAACGTAGGATCGTCTGACATGCAGCTGTTCCAGGGACAAGGGACACACCAACATCACGCGCGAGAGTGTGCCACGGTAAGAAACTGACTCGGAGTGCTGATGCATAAGCGCTGATGAGTGGCGATCAAGTCGGAAAAGGGCCAAAAGGCTGCGGCTGGCTCTGCAGTGGCCGGGCAAGGCATGCGAATCGTAAGTCAAGTCTGCCGAAAGCGACGGAGCGTCGGGTCAATCCACCGAGCCACTTGAGTAAGAGCAAGCCAGACTGCACGTGAGCGACTAGCCTGAGCATACCTTTGGACATTCGTAGTCACAGGCTATACGGTAATACTACATCGGCGTCCGAACGAGACAGGCTGCGAAGCGCTAGGGAACACCGATTAACCCACTAAGTATACGCGTACCCGTTCAGTGTGTTCAGTACTCTACTCGTCCCTATATTTCTCGGATTTGTACCGTAATCTCAGAGGACACCCCGGGCCGTATTCTGAATAGTTTCAAGCGAGGCACGTGACCTGTGCCTCGGCATACAGTATAGTGCTGTATCAATTCCAATTCTTGGACACGCGGCAGTCAAGCTACCGGCGTATCCAGCACGAGCACCGATCCTCAGAGCCCGGTTTACATCCGCCATGTCGACCTCTATCCCTATTTCCACTCACTATCCGGACCATAACCTTGATTACCTACCTTCGGATACCACAAGTACTTTGGACGATGTCATCACGGTCTGTCGCCGCCAGAAAAAGGTTCACCAAACTCACCCACCACCTCTGTCCTAAAACCCTCCCAAACTTAGCCCTTGCCTTTCGATCGGGTATTATCATATAGAAGACTACGAATACACACCCGAATAGCAATAAATTGAGATGTCCTGGACCCCGTCGGGCCATCAGTGTACCAACACCGCAAGGGTAACAACCTTATACTGCTGTTGTTGTTACTAGGAACGCACTTGTACGTGGGAACTTTGACGGTGTACTACTACTGTAGTACTAGGCACTGATTCTGCGACCGCTTCTGGCAAACCGTCGTGGATTCAGGCGCGTTGCCCTATGCACAACGATCAATTATGTCCCAACAGCAGGCTGAAGGTGTCATCAAACGGCATCGAGACGCAGAGATACACGCGAGCACACCTTGTCGGCCGGCGAACTCCGGGCTACCGATCACGCGGCTGCATGCTTCATAACTATTCCTTCCCCCAGCAAGTCGATCCCACTGCTTCCTTCCAGCCGACCCTTAAGTCCTCCACCCATTTTTCGCCACCTTTGTATCAACCGGGCGTATTGTTTCTTCGACCCGATCTGACATAGAATCGACCATAGCGAAAACATATACCAATAGACTCGGACATCTCATATACCTCCAGGTGAATTTTGACGCACTGTCGGGCCGTCCGAGTTACCACTCTGTATCGGCATGTTCCTCATCACCACCGATCTCGGTAGCAAGATCCCTAGTATGGCCTTTCCTCGGGAACGTGTTGCTGTGTTGGTTAGGTTTAATTGAACGGTGTACACTGATTCCCGTTGTTTCATACTCCTAGCTTGTGCGTACAGTTTTCTCGTGATTCGAGGCACATGCCCAGTCTTCAACCCGTCTCTGTCATATATGATCGCCTTTTCTGTAACACTAATCTTTTTGATCGAAATAGGAAGGCACTCGAGCTAGCACCCAAGACTCGACACCGTCTTCGATTGCATTCTTCACTACAGTAGTGTTTTCTTGGTATATTACTTTCCTACCCCTCTATCTCAACTGACGTCTTCTAAGATCACATTTTCAGGTAGCACAACAGAGTACCACGCGTTGGCCTGGGGACACATGGCAAAAGCGTGACAAGACAAGACACCTAGGCAAGTTACCGCACTGTCACCACATTGTCAACACGAACGTGTATCAGCATGTATTGATGATGTGCCTAGGAAATTTCCTACCACTGCTTGGCGTTTGGGAGTTCTCGTCCTCTTCCCGACGTCTTCGAAATGACCAACTTGTAAGTTAAGGAATTGAACGAGTAAGCTCTACTTTTGCGCGACGTGCTTTGCGTATCTGCCTCACGCAGAGCATGCGAAGTTTTTGATCGCTTGACATGGTGACTCCATTCATTTGTCGCCAGGGTACAGCCTATATGCGCCAAATTACAGGTGAACTGTCCCTTTTATGGGAGAAGATAATACCGCCATACCGTATACAACCAGTAGAGCACTATTACAGTGCGGTATCACATTGCCTAGACATGCAGCAGGCCTCGAGTTATCAGCATGGTGCACCTATCCTTAGAACCGGGCTATAACTTATAACAATCCTCCGACCCTTGTTCCAACGGCCCCATTCATCCGCCCAACCTCAAATACCTTTACCCCATGGCGAAGGCAAACGGTGACACCTCGCATTCTCCCCTAGCCCAACAGAATGCCAGGCCAAGCTTACCACCTCCTTCCGACAATTCTCCACGGTCCGATCTTGTCCCTCCGTCTGGAGGTGACATACCAAGTAGTCCGGTGAGATTTATTGGCGTAGTACATGTGGTTGTTGTCCCCACCAGAAACTGTCCCCTGCAGGCTCCTGCAGACAATAAGCAAGCTATCACTGTGCCACCAATATCCTCCTCTCAGCCATCTGGCATATCCAGGTCGAAGGGCGTCTCGAAGCCATTGCCGGACGTACCGCATACGCAAGCGCTACAACAGACTGGCGCTGACACTTCCCTCGGGTTTCCCGGAGCAGAAGAACTGGGGGAAATGACTCAATCCCACACCCATACGGACTCATCATATGAAGGAAACACGACTAAATCACACACCCAGTAAGTTGAACGCACTGCCACCCTATATCTGTGCCCTAAAGCACCCGTTCCGCCATAACTCCGAACAAATCGAATGTGCCGTCGGTGTACACTCGAACAGCAATTCGACAGGCTCCAGTGCGGTCCCTCAGGCTGGCACACGGCCCGCGACATGGACAGACGCCAGAGTCCTTACCACATCCCCCCTGAGTCTTCCCCTGTCCCTTCCAATGGCACAGATAGACCCTCCGGTGGAACAAAGGGAAGGAGACATACTCCCTGGCCCCGTCACTTGGTCGAAGTCCACGCAGGCATTCGAATTTCCACGCTCCCCAGACGAGCGAGGCGGTAAAGACCCCTCTGGGGAGATTGCCCGGGACATGTCTCCGCCTGTCGAGGTGAATAATACCCGCCCCGTCTTGATGACGAAGTCGCCTGCGGAGTACGTAAACTCCAGCCCGCAGGTAGCGAAGCGAAACACGTCAAATGATTCCATGTCGTCTCCGTCTTCGTATCCATCGCAGGAAGGAGGAGTGGGCACTCTGCCAGGCCACAGCCAGGAGGGGACCATGGATGGAACTGATCCATCGCGCAAGAAGAAGAGAGGTTTACTTAGCATCATCTTTCCTTGTTTTGGGTGAGCAGACTGATACTCGTGTTTGCATCACACATCAACCGACTTCGGCCCATAAGACATTTTGACACGTGTACATTGATTGGTGTTACTTGGTACCATTCTCTTCATTGAGCGCTCACGAAACTGCAGTAAACTCTGGGGTCTACATTGACTACTGTCACAGAAGTATCGAGTGTGATTAGTGTGTGATTACGGAATGGAACGCGTACAAGCGCTGGGACACTCGCCTGGATAGGATGCACAGCCGTCTTCACGAACCAAAATGTAAACCTATCTTAATATCTAACGGTGTGCTTGGAAGTTCGGCAGTAGGAAAGGTATTGCTGGATATGAGGCGTATTCGGAGCCCGGAGAAACTTCGGTAGGTGCTTGACTTGAGACCAGGAAGGCCGGAGCCGCATGGAACACGAGGTCGAAACCCGTCACATAGATTACTCGAGAGCACAAATGCTATAGAACACGTGCCAGTGTATCCACCGTGGCTGAGCACAAACCACGTTTCATCCACCGGATGACACAGCCCATGGACGACTCGCTCAGAAAGGACGAGAAGCTGTCTGTGAGTATTAGAGTAACGACGGGAACCCCACATGTGAGCAGTCATGAAACACATGCTCGACATGACTCCATGTGGACCCCAGAGTTTTACGGCAGTTTCGTTAATGCTCAATGAAGGTAATGGTACCAAGTGGTGCAGCTGCGCCTGTCGAGACGCTTCAAGTTGTGGAAATGAGTCTAGTAGGTCCATGTGTGCGCTATGGCAATGGCATCGTATCTTCCCAGAAGCGCTGACCACGGATTGTCGCAGAATTACCAACGTAGGACCCGGATCGTCTGACATGCAGCTGCTCCAGGAAATAAGGGACACGCCAATATCACGCGCGAGAATGTGCCATGGGAAGAAGCTGAGCGCTGATGGGTGTAGTGAACAAGTCGAGTCGGGAAAAGCCGAGAAGAACTGCGACTGGCTCTGCAGTGGCCGGGCAAGGCATGCAAACGCAAACCGTAACTGAAGCGGCAAAATAGTGGGCCAAACCATCGAGCCACTCGAGTAAGCCTGACTCGGAATTTCTGTTCCTCCGACAAAGGATGAGGCCTGCGGTACTGTATTCCTCCTACAACATGACACGGACACGAGTTGAAGACTGTGCAGGTACAAACCTCCTCTGGCACGGGTAACGACAATGATCAATCACCCAGACCGTTGTGTATCCTTTCTTGCTCCATTTCGAAGTCCAGTTTTATTGAGGTGACGCCGATCGCATGAGCATGAGCTTCTTTCCCACGTATACAGGACACACAGACATTTCGTGACGAGTACCGTGGACGTCCGCAGCACCACAGCGCACCGAGGCACATTCCATGGCAACGGTCGCGTACGAACGATCTGGGTCTGGAAGCTCACCCGCAAGCGTCCCGCGCATCGTGGACACCCTGGTCGCGGGTATATGGATCAAGAAGCGGACACCACGCGCAACACGCCCCCCACACAATAACAAATTTCCCGTGACTGCCGCGGCTGGGTCATATTGCCTTGCCCCGAAGACACGTGGCCCACGGGCACATATGGCGTTCCTTATGGACCACACAGCCCGCAACCTATGTCGAGAAAGGTCTCTCAAGAGTGTCATTTTGGCATAGCGGGTGCGCACCTCTTATATTGTTCTCTGTTGCTGTAGCAGATGGTATCGGTGGCAGATTTCGAACCTAGGTTCCGGCGACATAGACTGAGGGCTGAAGTAGTTTCTCACCGATGAGTATCGTCACACCACTCAAGTCAAAGAAGGCGTGCAGTTAGGTGTGATGTACTCTGTCCTGCGCCAGGAATTGATATCATCAACGGCGCTCAGGAACCAGTCCAGTCCGTGACACAGCTAGGCGCCTAGCCTCGGTAAATGGAAGAATAAGCAAATCACTAGAGCGAAGTGAGAAGTCAGATTGGAATGCAAGCTAGGTAGGTAACATGTCAGTAACTGAAGGAGTGGAAGGACGGGAACGCGGGTAATGCTAGCCTTCGGAAGGACTGAGGGATGGTAAACGCGTGGTGAAACCTCTTTAGAAACTAGGAAAAATGACAGTCTGGCCGATACTAAATTGTATCTGTATGCAAATGCGTCCTTGTTTCAAGTTAGTGAGCGTTGAGAGCTGTCATCTCTCAGGAGCATACTTGGGGATGCAGGGCGGACCTGCCGGCCTATCCAGGCGGCGCAGCCCAACAAGAGACCGTCGGAGTAGAGGTGTGCTCCCCTGCGTTCCGTTGCCGCGCACGCCGGTCTGTGTTGGCAACATAGATTCGATCGCAATTTGATCCACGAAAAACAAAGAGAGTGGCATTCGTTAACACCGGTTGCTGGCCGAGTGTCGAACCATCTTCCCACCATCATCACCTTACTTCACGGAGATGGTCGACAGAGGGTGCCGCAACAGGTATCGGTTTGTTCACCCCAAACAAGGGCAAATTCTGCTAAGTATGCCTTTCTTCCTCACTGGGCTAATTTCTGGACGCGAACCACGTCGCGGTGGTCCCGACGGTTGCGTGGGTGGCGTGGGTGCTGGTCGGGGGCGTTCTTGTGGTTTGGATGCTGGTCGGGGGCGTTCTGGTGGTGTGGCTGCTTGTTCCCTGGCTTCTGGTGTTATGTGTAGTGATGTGGGACGCGTTGGTGGTATCACCGCCACTTGTGGCACTGATGGTCTGGATGGATCCTGTTCCTGCGGGCCATGGCCATTCCGCTCTGGTGGTTCGCTCCCTTCCGACATTTCCCACAGCCCTAACCCACGGTCGTCACTACCGAATGAATCTCGTGTTCCACGAGACCCAGCCACCCGTCTAAAACCAGTGATCGGCAGGTCATGGCGCTCCTGGGGGGCGTGCGGGACTTTGATTGCCTCATTGCCTCGTTCGAAGGAAGTATCGGACCTGCTCCTATCCTGTATCTTGGGGCTTGAGAGCGCCGCCAATTGTCTCACACCGCGTGCGGGGGTCATTTGGCGATGCACTTCGACGGACTGTTCTCGGTCCGGGGGAGGACATACAGCAGCAACGGCGTCACCTCTAGTAGGAAGAAGTAGCCGTTTTAGTTCTTCAGGACGGTCCATATGACCTTGGTCGTCGCCATTGCGTGGCGCTTCCAGCACAAGTGATGCTATGGGTGAGAAAACGAAAATGCCAGTGAGTTTTAATGGTGGCGAAGAGAAGACGGGTTACTTCTTACCAGGCAGTTTCTTTGGCTCATCACGGACGCCACTAGGGATTCTGGCACCTGATCTTGATGGGGCTCCCTCTTGGGGGACTGGTACCGCTGGAGGTCCTAGTTCGTATGGAGGGAGCGGTGGGGAACGTTCGGGGTTGTAAACCTCGTCTGGGTGAACCGGGACATACGCAATGACTGGTCGAAAGTGTGGAAAAGAGGGCACTCCAATCGCAGCATGTCCCGAGGAAGGTAGCCCCGTCTCCCTCGTCATCAAGGGATCCGTACGATGGTGTTGGTTGGGCACCATGCCGCTGCTTTCAGTCTGAGAGTGCTGTGGCTGCGAAATGGAGAGTCCGTGCTGTGGTTGCGACCCACGTTCCTTCCCTATGTTTGATGACACCTTGAATATCGGTGGTGCTGCGTGTGCCATGGGTGATAGATGAGGAGACATGAGTGCCAAAGTTGGTCTAAAAATATGAAAGATGACTTACCAGGTGACTGAGTATGACCTATTTGATCACTTGGCTTCACGTGGGGTTTATTTCCAACTGCTTCTTGAGGTGGGCCCAGCTGTGCAAGCGAAGGTACATGCGTCTCCCCGCGACGGCGATCACCCGGAGGTCCCGAGGGAGTATCATCGCCAGTCTCTGGAGGCGACTTCGTATGAGTCCCTTTCTGTGGGACTGGAGGAGCAGCTGCGGAATAAGGCTGCCCGGCAGATTGCATGGACTTCGACGGAAGTATGGGTCCTGGACGGGTTTCTCCCTTGGCAGAGGCCAGTCCTTCCGCAACTCGCCTAGCTTCACGTCCAACTCCCTCATTTCCACGAATGCGGGAAGTGCTCCTATCCAAGCCCTGCGGCCCAGATTCTGGCTGAGGTCGGGAAGGTGAACCTGCCGCAGAAGCAGGATGCTCTGGGGGTAAAGGTGGCGTGCCTGCCGGGGCCGAGGGTCCTGCATGACTTCGTTCGTTGGAGCGTGCCTTCCCTTTATCTTTATCGGGAGGGGGAGGTAATTCGGGCGGAGTTCCACCAGTGTGAGCGTCCTCGTGGGATTCGTTTGGACGTTTACTGCGGGCTGTGCGCGTCCGACTCGACGTTGCCTTCGGTATTGTCGGTGCTACATGAGATGGATGCGAAGACGTAGAGACGCTCGGTTGGTTCAGAGTTGGAGCCGAGTGGGTGGAGGGTTTAGGGTGGACGGAAGGAGTGCGGTCAACTACCTGGGCGAGGGGTTTGGCCGTATTTCCTTCGCGCGCTGAGTCCGCCTGGGTGAGGGGTGATCGATTCCTTTTCCCCAGTTCTTCGGTTCCGAGAGGCACGGAGGGATCAGTACCAGTCGCTTGTGACGCTCGCGTGAGTGGTACGTTCTGCGATGACGTAGGAACTTCCTTCGAAGTGAACGTGCTAGATGACTTGGAGGAGATGGGTGGTGCGGCAACACCGTGTACATTGTCAACACTAGTAAGGGGCTGGAGCGGAGGATGAGCTCCTGGTGAGGACCACGAACAAGTACTACGCGAAAATGAGGGCTCACCTGGCCACTTCGAGACCGCGACATGTCTTTTCTACTCTTTGACGTCCTTTCACGCCTCGTGGACTCAGCCACAAGATCAGCGGATGGCGGATAATCAGTGAGACGAGGATCCGTGGTCCGCGATGGCCGATTAGAAGCGGCATCGGGGTAATCACCCGTAACACCATGAGAGTCGTTGCTGGAAAGTGCCATCCTAGTGAACTCCGCAAAAGATGGCACCTTTTGCAACGTTTCTGTATCGGCTGCCAGATGAGACGACGGATTCATCGACTCGCCCTTATTCTGGGATAAATTTGTAGACTTTGGCACGATATTTCCTGACTGAGAGACGAGGCTGGGCTGTGGGGAGTTGTCAGAGGAGGACGTTGGTGGCCTTGGCAGAGCATTTTGTCGGGACGAGTAGAATTGTGGCGTGTTATCGTCTGTCCTATCCATGGGGTGTGAAGATATTTGATTTGGAGGTGAGAAGGGTGAAAAGATTTGCTGGGACGTGGTATTGAAGGCTGATATACCCCCCGGGCCCGTCCCAGGGATCGGTGCACCGTGCTGATAACGTGAGGCATGCTGCGTGGCGGGATGTCGTAAGACTGTTTGACAATTGTACGCGGTGAGTGCGATGTCTCTTCTAAAAGGGTCAATAAATCGTCTCAAAGCGGCGCGTGAGCCTGGGCGACCAAATAAACAAGATGTCAAGCATTTGATCGATCAGACTCAGCATGCTCTATGCGAGGCAGGACCGTAAACGTGTCGCCCAGAAGTGCATCTTAGCTCAAATTGTAGTTTTAAAAGTTGTGCCATTTCAGACCTGGAGACGTCGGTGTCAATGAGAGCTTCCGTATGCCAAGCAGTGGTGGAGAGTTTCAGTGTCACGGTGAGCGGAGCGGGAACCTTGGTCACGTGCTCGCACCAGCTGAGCTAAGCTGCTATGATCGAGACGGAAAAGGATCGGATACTTCGAAGGCAATATGTACCACCTACTGTAGCACTGAACAATTTCGACACTAATATTAATACTGTTGGTCTTCAGCTTCAGCGCTTCACCATGATGTGCGTGTGGTAAGATCGTAGATGATGATCCAGGCACGACGGGTGGGTAAGGTACAAAGCCGCACAGCTACACATGAGTATGAGCGTTCACACGGACAGTTTCAAGTCCTAGTCTATTTCGCTTGCCCTTTTCTTGCGTTAATTGCGCATGCGGTCTGCACTGTCTCTGCAGAATTGGACTTCGGAGCCATACTGTAAGGCAAGCCTCGCAGCCACGTGTGAACGTCTACGACGGAGCGCCTGTCATCGTGTCAACCGCCACAAGTCTTCCTGCCATTCCCGTTGTCACATAGCCTCGTTCCTTGGTCTCTTTCCCTTCCTGTCCACATGGTCTCTAACCTTCCTTATTTTCGCATCGCCTCCTCGTTCTTCTGTACATACTTTCCGTCTCCCTTCGACCTCATCAACATCGCCCCTATTCACTCTCAATGTCCGCCATCACCGCGTCCATTCCAGAACAGGAACCGGGAGAGGAATAAGGTCATCTGAAATTTCGAAAACGTACTAGGGCACATCAGGTCTCGGACCTCGAAGTATATGTAATGTATAGCATAGCTTATATTCAACATAACTATAGTAGTGGGACAAGCCAAAACGTCGCCGACATGCCGCAGTCACCACAAGCATGTGATGTATGCAAGGCATGGGATGTCATACTCTTCAGGATCATTGTCATCATGGATGGAGTTGGGGGAGTGGCGATGCTGATGAATGACGGCCGAGAACTTGCGTCGAGAGTGCATCATGGAGCTCGCCAAGGCACGGACGCGCCGCCTCAAGGGAGTAAAAAGACCGCGCTTCCCGGGTGAAGGGAGCACAGATGTAGAGGTTTCACGGGAACGCGAATTCGTCCCATCGCTCGCCTCCGCAAATGTGACCCGAATATCGTCCTCAGAGATATCGTAGTGTTTCCCGAAACAGTCGAAATCGAAAAGCGGTGTCCTGCCCTTGCCTTGCGGGATCTGAAACACCGCGACGGCGTCGGGAGAGTGTGGGGAAGGGTATGATTCCTCCTCGGGAATCGAAGGGAATGGGATGCGGCTATCGAAAGCGAAAGATGATCGATGGGTGTTGAGCGAGCTGCTGGAGCTACGGCCAGGGTCATGATGTTCGGGTTTCATGAGTGGAAAGCGCGTAAGGGGACTCGGAAGAGAGATGGGGGCGGGTAAGACATTGTTCGGGGTTCTGGTGCGCTTCTCGTGGCGCCGGCGACGAAGAGAGGAACGCCTTTGGTTACCGGGTGAAGGGTGTCGGGTTGGCCTTATACCGCACGAACGATGTCGGGGGGTGGGACTGTCGGAACTTTCGCTGTCATATCGGGGGTCGATTTTGGCGTATGTCTCGTGTGCATCGGGAAAAAGACTGCTCCGCCAGCTGGGAATGGTGCGCAGAGACGGCAAACTAGGCATCCTAGCTCCGAGTCGACCCACGAAGCGAGATCTAGTGGAACCAGAACATGACGGAGGAACGCAGGATTCACTTTCAGACGGCAGGACGGTTGATTTCTTGTTCGCACGGCTATCAAGTAAACACGGGAGCTGAGGTGTTCCGATGCCAGCACCTGCATTATGCCTCCACAATGAGACTTTTTTTTTTCGTAGGAAGTAATCCAGGAATCACGCACCGGAGATTCTCTTATGCTCCCTGCGCCTCAGCATTGTCACATGTCCTGAGCTTCCCCGAGCACCGAAAATTTCCCCATAATTCAGCGAATCATCGGAATCAGTCATTGAGATGTGACGTGCAGAACGGGTCATGATGGGCATGGGCATAAAGGGGACGTGACGGCCTTTCATCGCAGCAGGACACGGATGCAGTATAAATACTTCTGTCAAAATGCGACGCGGCAAGCTCCTTAGCACTGACAGGCGGTGTCAGTTGGTGATCGGCTAGACCAAGTTGAGTCGGTAAAATGAAGAAAGCCGTCAACCGTTACTGAATTGAGCGGCTGCGGAGCATAGGCGAATAACTCCGAGTGACTTACAGTATCCCATGTTTCCGTTCTGTATGTACTGGTGTTGTCAGTGTTGTCATGGTCGTCAGCACCGAGTAACTAACTACTGGTTGGCATATTGGCATTATGCACATGGTTAGAGCCTTCGAGCTCCGACAGCACTGGACCATCGCTACGATATGTCGTTAGGTGGATTCGTGGCTTTTAAGCGTTTTTGAGTCAGTAAAGCGAAGCAAGTTTAATGACGATGTGTCAGGGGGCTGTTCTTGAAAACCAATCACGGTGTGCAAGGGACCGATTAACCGTAACCAGGCCGACGGGTTGGCTTCTACTGTAGCTAAGTTAGCTTGGTTCGTGTGACAAGGAAAGGACGGTAGAAACCGGTAAGTGCCAGTCCTTTAAAGTCGCGCGGATGTTCTCTGGCCACAGTGCACGTTGGTAGGCCCTGTTGTAAGGACCCAGAGTTCACAGACACGACGTGATCTCTCCGAAATTTAGCTCTACCTAGCAGTGCCATTCTCTCTGTGGCAACGCGGCCACTGTGTCCCGGGAGCCGCGGTCAGACCGGCCACAATTGTGGCACATGGTGCAGCGAGATTGCGCACTGATTTACTGCCAGTGTACACGGATTCCACGGACCATTATATTACTCACGTAGTACCCCGTTTCATGAGCCCCACTTGTTTCCACCTCATTTCTGCTCTTTGTGTCCCCTTGATCTGCCGATAAGTCGTTGCCTTTGATCCTCGGTACTTACAGCCCCATTGTGTGCAACCGCGCGTGCCATCACTGTCACATTGAAGTGAGCATTGACTTACAGTGACTTTCCTCTGATCTCTGTTACCTATGCTTACAGTGCGTAGTATACTGTTTGCGTCCTTTGCATAGGCCGCACTTCCCGCGCTCGTTGCCGATCACCCTTCCCAACCCTCACGGATTTCTACAACTGAACATATGTACGAGGTCTACGTTGATAAAAGTCCGTGTTATCTTATCTACGTAGTAGTGATTCCGTGCGGTCCGTTTCCGCGCTTGCACTCAACGCCAGTCCACGTGTACACGACGGATTTGACTGCAATTTGGTCAACGAGGAATAAAGAAAATGGCATTCATTGACACCGATTACACGGATCATGTGTCGGAAATCTTCCCACCCACCCACCATTATGTACCTCGCTTCACGAAGATGGTTGACAGGTGGTGCGGTTACAGCTATCAGTCTGCTCATTCACCCCAAGCAGGGGCAGATTCTACCAAGTATACCCTTCTTCCTCCTTGGGCTACTTGCTGGCGGTCCTGGCGGTCCCGGTGATGAGGTGGGTGCTAGTGGCATGAGTACTGGTGGTATGTCACTGGGCGGATAATCCATTTCCCAGACAAAACGGTGGATCATGATGTAGACACGAGGCGAAGATTGGAAGGTATGACCCCTCCTTTCCTGCGTATTTCTTCTTGCTTCGTCGATTACAACTTTGAAGTCCGATTTTACAGAGATAGCGTAGGCCGCATGCGCAATTAACTTCTTTCCTGCGAACGCAGATAAGACGACGAAGACCCTTCGTTACACGCACATTGGGCGTCCACCTAGGAACCACAGTACTCAGGCGCGTCACATAGTAACGGTCGTATAAGGGCGACTCCCGAAACCGGACGTTCACCCAAAAGCGTCCCTTGTACTATAGTACTAGTTGTCTCGATCGCGGACATATGGGCCAAGAACCGATATACCACGAACCTTACGCCCACGCGTGTGACGAACACCTCTCGTCTCATGTTGCCTTGTCCCAGAGGCACGTACCCTGCGTGCACACACGATGGTGTGCGGCTTCCTTGTGGGTAGCACGCCACACGATATATGCCCGTTCAAGATCTTCGAAAGGTATTTTTCGGTAGCCTCTTGTTTGTTCTCGCCCGAAGCGGATGGTAGTGGTAGCGAATTCCGAACATAGGCACCGGTGACATAGACTATAGAATGAGTTATTTCTTCCCGACTGGCATCGCCAAACTGCTGAAGTCGAAGCAGGCGCATAGACAAACAAACATTCTCGTTTGGCGCTAGTGATTAGTATCGTCATCGGCTCGCAGGGAGCAGAGACGGCTGACACAGAAAGTAAGCTTATATTCCATGATGTCGTCGAGTGGTACGTGGCACTTCATGTCCGACGTCGCAAGCCATCACCATCCGAAGTTCTGAGTTTCCATCTCGTCATTAGCACCATAGATTACAAGCACAACATTGGGCCAGAAGAGAATGCGCTGCATGCGGACAAAGGCCTCGGCTGCAGAAGGGTCAACGCCGGAAAAGGGAGGAAAGTCGCGTGCGAGGGTGAAGGCTAGCGCATACATCCACGTACGTTCGATGACGAGTGCGTCGATCAATTTTCTTGACATGTGCGACGGTCTCACGGGAGGGACTGTAGGCGCGGTGGTCGTCTGCCACATGACAAGGCATCATACGGCGCGATAGGTGCTAAACAGAGTATACAGCATTCATTCTGCCTGATATGTTTCAAACTCATCATGTGTATGTCCAAAAGCGCTCGATGCTTACAGCTAAGGTCTATCTCGAAGAGGACGTCAATGACAAAGCTCCAGTCGTCGTCGCCATAGTTGTCGCAAAAATTATGGGTCCTGGGTTCCCTGTGCGGTGTCGCATGCCCAAGGTGTCAGTTTAACAGACACGGAATGA
>Ga0307510_10000791_pt1 | contig 32810 bp, 36 predicted proteins | sample 12_EM_MG_FD_207224 | JGI IMG/M metagenome (GOLD analysis project Ga0307510, IMG submission 207224) | Populus trichocarpa ectomycorrhiza microbial communities from riparian zone in the Pacific Northwest, United States - 12_EM | ecosystem: Host-associated > Plants > Roots > Unclassified | place... | reverse complement strand
CCTAGCGTATATACTTTATCAGACAGCCTACCTACCAGATCACAGATCAGCAGTCATACGTGGTGGCCCATCAGCGAGAAACCCCGTACCCTGCCACACTCGAGAGGACAGCATCTGCCAGTGGAGAACTTGAACCAGGAACAAGGTCGAGGGAATTGGTCCTTGCTCAGTTAGTGGACGTGGTGATCTACGGAATCACGAGAGATATAGACCATGCCGCGTATGAGCGACCATCACGTGTGTGCTACTTGTCAATTCCTGTGCCAATATCCTGGATGAGCCATAAGAAGTCCACATGGACGCTTGAGTAGAAGTGTCAGGACCCGAATCGAAGACGGACAGCGCTGGGAACTTTGGCGTGATGGTGTGATGATCCATCATGTGGGAATTCTTTGTCAAGTTCAAGTTAAGCCGTAGTTTATGATTGCACTGATTGGAGTCCATGGCCGCTGCTTCACAGGCGCGTATGGCATGGCACCACCTCCGGCACCGGGGTGCACTCTCGTTTTCGTCGACTCTCACCACTTAGATAGAAACACGAGGCAGGTCCGTTGTCGCCGCATGTCGCCCTTAGATGCGTTGCAAACGCAATTATTTTCGTCTAATAAATCAAATGTCTGTGTTATCCATATTCCGGAAGAGGAGAGCGCCGCACTGGCGCCCAGTCGATTACGCCAGCTCGACCCCAGCCTTTGAAGTTCCCATACTTGTCCCTGCATCGTACTACTGTAGTATCGTCCGTTCGAAGGACCACTGAAGGACCATTTAAACTTTTATGTGCGGTGTAACCCCACTGGTACATGACTCCTGCGCTCGTGACGATGTCTTGAGGTCACATCGTCTGTTATCCCTATATGTACGCCTCCGAGCACGGCGTCGACAAGGGTGCTTCCATTCCCTTGAGAACTCGATCAGTCGCCGCTTCAAATCTCAGCTAATCTTATCATCCTACCAGGGGAAGGAGCATCTACCCTCTCCTGGTAGCTACTTTCCCGTCCCGGTACAGAGTGCCAGTGGGCCTTCCCCCTTCCTTCAAGTCGTTGTATGAACTTGTCAGGACTCTTAAATCACAGGGTGATGTTAGAGCTTTTGACCAGTTTCAGAGTCCGGTCAATTGATGTGTCGTTTCATGCCAGCTCTGGCGCTTTTCGAGAGTGCTTCCACTCTTCTCGGTACCATCGGTCCCAGTTGCCAATTGATCCCTCGGCCTCCGACTTGGTCGGCTCCTCGTCGATGATAGACAGGTGCGCAGTCATTTTCCATGTACCGTATTCGGAACGAAAGATCGTGGGCTTGGGTGCTTCACAATCTTCTCTTTCCCCCCTTGGGCCTGGGACAAAGGTACGCACGACCAGGGTTCTCATGGCTACGGCGGTATACGCTATGCTGTACGCCCGAGGAGTTCTTTCCAAGCCACCGACTTCGAAGGGTACGGCACCGGTCGTGCCTCAAAACCCCAAAACGAGTCGCAGCCGCCCCGTGACGCGAGCCTACGCACTTATGGCAGCGTCAGCATTCATCCTGCTGTAATACATTGGTTACGCGGCCACCGCTGGAACCCCGCTCAAACCACCCGACGACGACAACACCTGTGGTAGAAGTACCGGCTGACCTCAGAATGTTTGCCCATTCAGTACCCGTTTGGACTCCTGTTTGTTCCTTTACTTTGAGTAGTAAGTACCCGGCCACACGCCCACCCGCAGTTATCCCCGCTTCACGTACTACTGTGATAATTGATGCTCGCTCGCGCACCACCCGTCGCAAGTCAATGATTTGGCAGCATACGTTCATGACAGTCAACATTCGTCCACACTGGATTATGATGGACCCCAGAGGATTCTACGTATCTCGGATTTCGCTCCGGTCCGTGCCGTTACAGCATCTCAATAGAGCCCGCAGTTCTGTCCGGCTTCGCTTCGCCTGGCATATATTCAGTTATTTTTCGTCCCCCGGCCGAGGAAAAACGGACAAATTTTTGCCGGTCGCCGCCAAGCAATGCCCCACTTAATGGGCTAAAGACGGCTGGCAGACACGGGGGGTTGAGTTTATAGGTTGGTGCCACGAATAGCGCATCGCGTCCGTTCCTGCTCAATCTACGTGGCATTCTGGGGTTGGGAGGGGGAAGGCAAGGTGGCACAGTACGTATTGTGACCCACTCGTTGCGGTCGATATTGACGACGTTGAGGAAATAATGCTCATAGTGGGCATATCCGACGTCGAGTAACTGACACAATACATAATACAGTAAGCGAGCCATGTCAGCTGCTTTCGCTATCTACGACTGGCTATAGCCAACGAGAGATTACGACCTGAGACAAAATACCTAACAAAACCCGCAAAGCAACCGAGATGGTGTACAACTACAACGTATACGGCCAAAAGCCCGGACCAATACAGAACGCTAACAGATAGTATGCCGATACGAACGAAACGACCCGGACACAAGTACAACACAATACATCCGCAACAGAGCACAGCAAAGCACCAAACAGTAATATCTATATGCGACACTTCTCTTCGAAGAAACCAAGTAACCCGTCTCCCTCAAGCCACGATCCCGAATCGTCGTCCGCCACATCCTTTTTGGACCCATCGCCGTGTTGCTGCCTCCCCGACGCATCACTCTGCCACCCACACAGTCGAATCTTCATCAGCTCGTCCCACACAACCGTTGGGCTCCCCTGGCTGCGTCGGAGGAACAGCCGGATATAACGCAGCCACTGTTTGATCAAGCGGAACTGCGCCGCGTCCGGCGTCGCCGTAGAGCACGCTGCTTGCGGAGCGCTCGCGGGGAAATACTTCCCTGGGGGTTGAGGAGGCCCGCCAGATGGCGACCGGTACGCGGGCGGCGGCGTGGAAGACATCACGGGTGAGTCCGAACTGAAGCTGCTGGTAGAGAAGGGCGACGGGGCGAAGGGCGATGCGGAGAAGGGAGATGCGGTCGACGATGGTGGCGCGAAGGGTGACGGGTCGAGCAGCACTTGCGCGTTCGGTGAGTCGCTCGGGCGCGTCGGCGATGCCGTCTGCAGCTCTCGTGAGCGGAAGGGCGGAAGGCCTTCCTGGAAGGCGAGGAGTAGCAATTGTGCGAGCCAATAGAAAGGGAGCGGATCTGCCATGAAGTGCTTTTTGGCCTTCTCGTCTGTGTCCGTCCCGCCTGGGGAGTTGCCGTTCAGGACCGCTCCGGGAGTCTTGAGCCACATCTGTAGCCAGCGATGGAGCGCGAGCTGCATGGCGTATACGTGTTCGTTGACTTGTTCCTCTCCCCCGGGGTTGGGACTTGCTGAGGGCGAACCGCTCCCGGAACACCGACGGAACAGTTCTCCCAAGAGAGACTGCAATAGGATGTAGTGTCCGAATGGCGAAACTGCACGAAGTTCATCCGGAGGCGCTGGCGAGGCGGACAAGGTCACGGTCATATTCGGTCCCTCTAGACCAACGGCGGCGAACGCGCGGAGCATCGGTACGCCGCGTAGCCGCTCCTCAATACTACCGTAGGGGGACGGTCTAAAGAGTAGTTGTGACCACTCAAGTGCGGTCTGGGCTCCCCATAGTTCGTCATCACATGGCAGGAATGTGGCGAATTCTTCTGGCGAGAATGACGGCGGTAACGAGAAGTAGATACGATGTGCTTGATCGAGACAATATACCAGGCAAACCATACTACAGACACGTATGAGGATCAATGTGCGCTAGCTTTCAGACAAGGGACAATCAAATACCGTTTAACGGATTCGTGTATAGCCCAATTGCGCCACGCTTCGTCCAAGGCGCCAGGGTCATTTGTTGGAAATGACTGAGGCTCCCAAGTAGCGCTCTGCTCGATGAGGCGGTTTTGTCGAACCATCTTACTAAAGGTAAGCTTTTCGTAGAGAACTACAAACAAGGACCTTACCAAAACAAGCATTCCGTGGTATATGCTTGATGATGCTCTCTGCTGTGGATCTTGATGAAACAAACCTATCGTCTGCAACAAAATCAAGGTCATGATGACATGGAGCTGATGTCTGGGTTCTAGAGACGGTTTTGCCTGTATGAAGTTTAAGCTAAATGTTGAACCCGATACCAATTGATGGTGGGCGCTTACGAATTCGTGAACCATATCCCGAGATGTGCCAAGCATCTTCTCCACGAATGCTTGCGCAACGGGTGTTTTGACAAATATGGCGCCGCAGGCCTGCATCGCGCGCAGTATCATTGGAGGCTTGCGCTCCACGCGCAGCGTTGGAGTATGCACAATGGGAATTTGAGGAAGAAATGCGGTCAAGAAGATGCAGACTATGGGATAACGTGATACCATCAGAATACTAGAAAGAGGTATCAGCCAGCGAACCGAACTCACGATATTGTTGCGACTCTTCCGTCGTTGGCTCTGGCAGGGTGTCATCTACTGTACGCGGAAGTGGAAGGGACCGCTGCAAGTCCTGTTGTGAATACAAGGGTGGCTTGGAGAGGTCATGTGCCAGGTTTGGAGCGTACACTGGCTGGTGGGTAGGCAATCCCACTGAACGAGGCACGGGAAGAGAGTACGACACCGCTACGGGTGCCGGGGTGTTATCTTGCGTCAAATGTGGCAGCTGTGTGTTGTCATAATATACGTTCGTCATCAAATCTGACACGAGACTCCTATTCTGGTTGATATCAAACGACTGCATGCCGTTCGTAGATGTCTGCATAAAGTCAGATGGACCAAGCTCATCAACGAGCATCCCTGCGTCGGGAGCGTGAAGGAGTGGAGCTGCGCTCTGGTCATTCTGCTGTGATGCTTCTTCCTTTATTGAAAAAACATCGCGGAAGAATGGTTCAAACATCGTGGGCGAGAAGCCCTGCAAACCTCTTGAATGACCAGCGATCTCAGATGCGCCGAAGGCTGTATACGCATGATTTGGCCCTCCTAAACGGAATGATGAGGTGGTTATATCTGTGCTGGCATCAATGGTAGGGAGTGACATTGCGCCTTGATGTACTCTGGGCGCGCCTCCCACGAACGAGGCTAAATTCGCCTCGCTGAGAGGCTGTGAAATCGCGTTGCTGGCTTCCTCGATCAATGTGAGCTCTGGGAAGGCAGAGGCAAAGGCATCTGATGCGCCGCGCCCGAGCGTGGAGGGGTCAAACCCTGCAGAGGCATCCAGTCTGACAAGGGGCCCCCAGGGGCGCGAGTCGGAAACCCTTTCGCCAGATGATGGACCTGCAACGCCCTCCCTCTGTCCGTCATCATCGGTAAGATAAACGCAATCACGTCCTCGCGCCCGACATTTTGAACATGGTTGACGTAAGTCGCACTTGACTTTGAGACTGGTGCAAGCTTGACAAGAACGTTTACGGGACCGACTTATCGGATGCCTTTTAAAGTAAGTGTGAGCTACATATTCCAACAACGTGAAGGGGAAAATAGGACCCTCTCCCGCTAGGCGAGCAACACAAGCATAGACGTCAAAACACGCCACAGGCTGCTGCGGGCATCGCAGCCATCAAAGGTGGCATTAACGCGGTTGCTAACCGCCGCGCCCACCGTACCTGGAAATCGATGCTAGGCGCCAATACGATCGCCAAGAGATCCGCGATACCATATCCTGCCCACATACAACGCGTGGATCCAGGGATATCTAGCAGGCCCAGAACGGCGCAAACGAAACAAAAATGGCCCTTAGGGAAGAGGAGGTCCCAAGATGCACGATGCACAAATACGAAGTAGGACAAATGACACTCACGATTCCCCGCAACTCCTCTTGTGCCGCGCGAGAAGATCACTCCTCGTAAACTGTGCCCCACAGACCTTGCCAGCACGACGAGTAGGTATAGGAAGGACGCATAATCGAACAGGACTCACGCACCTCGCACCGATACAGGCGCTCGTTTGTATCTGGATGCGTAATCAATGAAGGCGTTGGTAGACTAGACAGAGAGAAAGGTGGGGGGGGGGGGCTTACGATTACGAAGATGACGATTCAGATGGGTTGTGCGGGTAAACTTGGCTGGACAGTAGGGACAAAGCTTGGTCTGCGGGAGCTGTGGGATGTTCCCCCTATGCGAGCGCATACGAGAGACCGATCCATCCTTCTTGTACTCGACGGCGTCCTCCCTGGTCGGAACCGACGGCGGCGGGGGCATAGTCTTCTGCTCTGGGGTCGCGGGGGATGCCATCGAGAAAGGCGGGGTCTCTCGTTGTCGTGGTATGAAGGAAAGACGAGTTTGAATGAATTTAAAATGGCGCGGTGATGGAGGAGTCAAGGTCAGGTTTCAATGCCGTCAGGGAGAGTGACTTGTCGCCGGAGGCGCAGACATCTGGCGTTCGTTCAAAGGCCCCACTAGAGCACGGCCCGGCTCGATCCGCTCCATCTATTGACACAGCTGAAACATTTCCGTGAACCAAACGCTCTGAATATCAAGCCCTGCTTCGCGGTATCTCTCACCACTTGTATGTTAGTATACAATAATTTAGTATACTCGGAGGCACGATCCAGGAACAGAGATCGTTGGTCTGACATACAAAAACAAACATATAGCTCGGCAAGACCCGAGCAGCGACATTCCACCTCATCCTGCCACCGAACATAACTTAAGTCGGTAGAATTACTCCAATTTAACCTGTTAAAACCCAACCAGACAGCGTCCTCGCCCTGACCTATCGTAGTATGATACTGTTGCGCAGCTCGGATCCGCGCTCAACGTGCAATTCCGAATTGACGCGACGATTGGCACTTGGCAGTTGGCAAGGACAGCCACACTGCTAAACCTAAAAAGGCAACGAGTCTGCCTGCCTTAGTAATGCCGTCCGACACGCACGTCTGCCGAACATCGCCTTACGTTATACATAGTGTCATGTGGGATGACAGATGAGATGAGATGGATGAGGATGAGGATGAGGATGACTGGACTGACAGGCTATTACCGTATACCTTACCACGGGACACAAGTGTCCGACTGGGGCAGCCAAACTATCTGATGTACTGCCATAGGAACAATCCGGAAATTCGAAACAGTAGAGAAGCGCAGCAACGAGGCGTGTCAAATTTCGGATTCGTCCACCAGGGTATGGCCGCATGGCCCGGCTCTATTGTGAGCAACCTTTGTATCCCAGGGACATGGAAGGTGGGCTATTTCGACTGTCTCCTCGACCACGCTTGGTGTATGTTCCTTAACCCAACCGCACTCGCCCTCCTTCCTCCCTCCTTTCGCCTACCGCCCCGTCGATGTTTTCCATCGTGTCACCCTTCTCTGGGCTGGAATCCTTCGCCTCATCGGATTCTCATTCTGAAGGACATACAGTGATGGCAACTTCCTCTTCATCCGAGTCGTCGGACGAATCAGAATCGCTGTCATCTTCCTCGGAGGAAGACTCAGAGTAGTCCGAATCAGAGGTGTCCGAGTCTGACTCTTCTGACTCTGGAACATCTTTGTCGTCACCAGCTATCAATTCTCGCGTCAGCTATATCCGGGCTAGCTCCAGACATCGTTATCTCACCTATCGCCCGGACTGAATCTGCTGGCGAGGAAGGCTGGGGCATGACCTCTGGTAGGTGGAGAGGGGAAGGGGACGGTTCCAGGGGTTTTGGGTCTAGAGGTTGCGCAGGCGCGTGCTCCGAAGACGCAGGCTGCCACATGGGACCGTCATCAAGCAACACCTCGCGGGTAGGTGTAGATTCGGGGGAGTCAGAATACGGTGGGCGAGTCGGCGTAGGATGGCACGAGAAGTCTATGTGAGGGGTAGCGGTATCTGGAAGGACGTTGAAAGCAAACGTCTCCGCGTTATGATCCTGGACTGGTTGCGTGACATGGGATTGAGAGGTGGGGGCCATTATACCCGGTTCGTAGGATGGCGGTGGGCGCACTTGCTGGTGGCTTATGCTCGGCGGTGTAGACATGTATTCAACCACAGGTGACGAATGCGAGAAGGAACAATGTGGTAACGAAGACCCTGGCGGAGAATTTGAGAACTGTGCCTGCGGAGCGTCAAAGAACTGCGTGAAAGCATGTTGGTCCTGTAAATAGGACGACGTAAACACATGCGGTGTTGATTCCAGGGCTGAAAAGGCAGAGTGATCCTGGGCTTGTGGCTTCTGCAGTGGTTCAGGTATAAGCTGTCGATGGCCGACGATATCCATTTGTTCTGATGGGTGCTGCTGGAAAGCTGTCAAGTACGAGGCGGGCTCGGGACGTGCGAATGGTAGCTCCGGGGCGTTCGGCGGTGGCGGGAACGTAAATTGAGGCCCATACACGGGTATATGCTGTTCAGGGTGAGATGATGTATAAAAAGCGGGAATTTGGGTATAGTGAGTTTGAATAGGCTGCTTTGCTTGCAAATTAGAAACAAAAAACTGAGGGTGCATAAGGATGGGGGGTTGTGATGGCAGCGCTGCGTGGGGAAGTTGTCCATTTTCCGTATACTGGGCCTGCTCAACCTTCGTAAGATCGGAACAGGGGGTTACAGAGGCACCAGCCGAGGAGGCTCTGGGCAAGGATATCGGTGCCCATGAGGCTGAGTAGGAGACGCGTTCGAAGTCAACGTTAGAGCGAGAAGAAAGTACCCTGGTCCTGAGGTCAAGCCGAGGACGCAAAACGGGCTTGCGAGGAGCGGGATAGTGAAAGATTATCCCAACTATCCGAGACAAGTTCTTCGAGATAGGGGGTGACACTCTATTAGGGAGTTAATTCCGAGCGCCTATTCAAGTCGAAGGACGTACTCGGAGCCACAGTTCACCCAGGGCGATGATGACGAAACACGCGGAGGAGAGATAAAGGTTATTCGAGTATGAGGAGTTTTGCCAGAACTAAGATAAGATAAGATAGATAAAATGGGAGGACGGTGGGCCGAATCGATCGTCTTACTCCTCTCCCTTACTATGGATAACAGGGTTGGGGCTTGGGGTATGCTTGCGGTCCAGCTCCTGCCGATGCTTGTTGCGGACAGTACGATGCGATGAGGATGCTTTCTGGAGGGCAAGGCGGTTTTGTAAAGGCGTGTCACCACATTCAACGATCTCGGGTTCTGAACTGGGAGGGAGCATGTCGGCCTCGCGTTCCTTATCCCCATGAAGCAAACTCGGACCTGCGGGGCCAGAAACTGAGCAGAAGTCCTCTATGACTCTATATAGACCCACCTTTCTCAACCCCCACAGCGCCATCGATGAGGTCTGCCATAAATTGGAACGACCGGAGCGCATTCAGAATAGGTACCCGCGTGGCCGGCCACGATCCTGTAAGTTGTGCAACCTGCACATAGCGCAAATAGTACCAAAACTCGACCGTTTGAACGAAAATATCCCTAGCAGGACGAAAGAGCGTGTTCTCGAGTATCGATGTCACAGGAATGGCGAGCAAGAAAATGAGGATGCGGAGACCTGCGTTTAGTTCAAAGGGCCTAATCTTATCCGCGAACGGGGAAACATTGTTCGTATACACCGGATACACGTGGTCCGAGTGGCCGAGCAAAGGATAATACACGGGTTCGGGTTCGGCAGGACGCGAGGGAACCCAGATCGACAGAACAATCATACTACAGAACACGATGTAAGGAAGCAGACGGAGTGTCAAACTGAACGTCGTAATGAGCAGGCCGAGCAAGGCGACACCCAGGGGTGGGCGGGGAGTAGAGCACAGGACGGCGAGCATGCCGGCTACTGTGTTCGGGGAGACGAAGGGGAGACGAAAGAGATGGCCGTTTAAATAAAAATACGTTGCGGGGATACCGGGTGACCAAAGCCACAAAGATTGTGGTGGACCAAGCAAACAGGGGTGCGAACGTGCCACACCACGGCACGTTACTCCATTCCACAAAAAAGAATTGGGATTCGAAGTAGTGTGGACATGATCGGAGTTCCGGTAGTATAGGACTTAAGGGCGAATATTGGCGGGTTATGGGCACTCGTAATGGGATGGAGAGCCTGTTGTCTAGCATAACACAACGTCATGGTGCCACTTGTGCGCCCTTCTCTGGTCTCATTGAGCCAGTATGTGCCGTGAATATAAGGACGAAGACCGGGATTGAAAAGGGACGCCTGGATCGTGCCATCAAAGGAAAACAAGGCCGTGGTATGAACTTACTTATTGTGCGACTCTAATTCATTGTGACCCGTTCTGGTGCTATTGTGTCCACTTCATCCTGCCATATACGCTTCTATATTTGTCTTGGAACATTGTGCAAAGGCATGGCAGATGTGATACTCCAAGGTGGATCTTTCAGTGCCAACTGTGGCCATGAAACGGAAACGTGGCCAACGGGCGTTTGTGGTGGTGCTGTGCTGTAGGGCTCATGGTCGGTGGTGCAACCGGGCCGGGTGTTGAACCGAGTTGAACCCTGCCCCAGTTTTGATCGAGTCCCCACTTCAAGCTTCAAAAACGATTCCGAGACCGCCACCGACACGCATTTGGCCTCTTTTTTACACCCTATCAACTCCGGTCCTCGCTCACCCATTCCTCTCCAAGACCACAGCACAATCAACACACCCCACCATGCCCGCACATCGTCACGCATCATCCGCTCGCTTGCATGCACCACCAGGGCCCTACAAAGCATCGATTATCGTCATTTCCTCGGACGAAGACGAGGATCCAGTAACGCCACCTAAGTGCCGTTCGCGAAAACCCAGACGCTCGAGACCAACACCAGGCGACGTACTCGAAATATTGGATGACCCACCCATCAAGTTCGAAGAGCAGGATGCGGAAAGCTTACGACGACGATGCAACGAGCTTCAGAAGGCATTTCCTTCTCTTTTCAGCATGGCTAATTAATGACCTCCCATAATCCCGAACTCCTAGGAGCGCGATATGTTGCAGGAGAACAACGGACACTTATCAGCTGCCATGAGCCAGTTGAAGGCCAAGCAGAACGCTGTCAGTGCATCCTTCCAACCCATTATTGTTCGATTCTCAAAGAGAGCATATAGTTGAGCAATTCCGCGCTAGACGATGCCATCTGTTGCGAAGTTTGCACCCACACCATGTGGTCACCTTACATGTGAGTCTACCTCCGGCGCCCACCACCTCCGATTGTCTAATTCCGCTCTTATTCCGTATCGTAGTCTCGCCAATTGTGGACATACATTTTGTCAGGACTGCCTCACCGATTGGTTCAACACAACTCTCGGACGACACCGCCAAACAGGCGCCCGTGGCCTGCCCCCGTACACCTGCCCCTCCTGTCGGATCCCTGTGCGCATGCCTCCTGTTCAGAACTTCTCTATCAAGCGCATCGTACGGTTCGCAGCCGAATCCCGTGGCGAGTCGAGCCCGCGGAGACCACAGGCCCCGCCGCCACCAGTCACGGTGCCGCCACACCGTGGGCGTGGTGGGGTACGCCGGGATTTCCCCTCGGGTCCATTTGACGTCTTCTTTGGGAGGTAGATGCACTTTGTTATGTTTCTCGGCCGTGGAACGTGATGTGGTTTGGAGCATTGGTTATTTATTTCAGGTTGGATTGGATGGCTTAGCTCGGGTCTCCTCTTTACAGGCGTCATTTCATGACATATCTACATGACATATCTACATTACTTCCAGTGACAATATGGCCCCGTTACGTCTATGCCGACTCGTATCCATGAAGTGTACACAAGCCGTGAGCTTGTTTTGACCGCATCCTCGGCCAGTCGAGGCTCTAAACCTAGTAAAGCGGATCATGTACGTTTCAATCAGCCAGGCACAAGAGCGTCCCTGTCGATTAGTGGTCAAATCATGACGTTGTGGTTCTTATCACAAAACCGTCAAGCCGCCGGCTCGAATCCGGCCAGGGACAAGAATTATGATCCATCAATTTTTGTTGCTTGGCTCACCTTTTTATGTCGCGCGGTCGCATGCTGGCATGGCGAGAACCCTTGTTAATCTTTCGTTGGCCTGCCAGCACTCAACCACTGTGAATGTGTAGTACGGGCATATCTGTCGTTGCGCCTGCATTATTTTGATATCCAACCCAATATCACAGATGAGCTGTCATGACCCCAGCATCAACGTGGACGATGATGCTTGGGCTTGGGATTATGAAAGCTAGAGGTTTTAGGTTAGGGTCACTAACCTGGGACATGACTGTATGGAGAAAATCCTCAGAAAAGGTGAAACAAGAAGTGCGTTCTCGAGCTCGAGGGCACAATCAATGGTGCCATCGTCGATGGACGGAGAACGGAGGCTCTACATCCACCGACCATGACACCGGTAACAACTACTGGGGCGTCGCGAGCTAGGCATGGACATCAGCTTGTCATGTCAGATCATGTCGGCGTAGATTTGTGTTTGTGAAAGGTACTGCATGGGCATGGGCGGACGGTGAGGAATCTCCGTTGCGAGCGGCGGCGGCCCGAGGGCCCGACACGGGTGAGCTTGGTCAGCCACAACGAAAGAAATGATAGACTTTTTAGGCCTTTTTAGGACTACATCAACCACCGGTAGGAAGTTCCAACCAGATTTCCGGGCCCGGGTCAGTGTGCTTGGTACCACATCTATTTGAGGCTGACCGATCATATAGCAACGGACTAAGCTAACAGGTTTCTTCTCATCAGACTCATCACAGTCGTGTACTAGTACTGTAGGAATGCAGTGACACTGCACCAGGACGGTGGATGTGATGCCATCGGCACTGGCACTGTCATCCATGTCCATGTCACTCACCGCGCGGCTCGCCATATCATCAAGACGTACTCACGACGCATACCTGCCTATGAATCCGGACGTTGTCCGACTTCAACAATATTGTATTTTACGCCCACGTTACGAGTAGAAGACGTGAAGAAAATTGCTCGAAATTGTACAGCAGGTAAGCTTCAAGTTTAGGAGTGTTAGGCAGGCTTTCGGGTGCTACTACTACCGGCGTTACATCAGGGCACTATGATACTACGATACCATCTTGTGATGGTTTGCTATTATTTTGCCGTCTGCCCGGGTTCCGCCGCCGGCGGTGGCGATGATGATATGGCTATGGCACAGCCTATAAGGCATGGAGTATCTATAAATGCGTACAATCTCTCAAGGACCAGGGGAAACGACGTAACCCCAAGTCCACTTCCCCGCAGAGTAACCACATTATCTATTGCTTTCCTCAATCCTGGATGGTCAACTTCCGCGATCCTGCAGTCGTTGCACGGGATGGAAGTGCGTGGATCCTCGCAGCTGTGTGCTGGAGACCAGGAAATCTAACTATCTAATTCTTTGACAGGGGCTATGGTGATGCTCTGGCACACAGTGTATGGTCTCTACCTGTGAGTCTCTACTTCTTCCTGCATGTAACACAGATCAACAACTCTTGACGTGCAGCTGGGAGTTCTTCACGACTCTCGACTACGAATGGATGGTCTTTCGGGGTCATATCCGCTACCGGTGGACGATATGGGTCCGTGATGATCAGCAATCGCTGTGATTTCCTCTCACACATAGGTCCGGTTTGTTTTCTCGATACTAGGTCTACTCTATCTCACGTGTGGCCGGTCTAATGGGCGCGATACTTACCTTCGTTGGCTTCAATGTTACGGCTCAGATCAACTGTCAGGTTGGTACCGTGCTTTGCGATCGCGTACACCCAGGTTTTCACCAGCCGTATTTCCAAGATCTGGTTTTCTTTCGTAGTCGTGAGTACTGCCCTATTGTGTTCTGGTCCTTGAGGGTAAACGCCTAACACCGGTCCATTATCTATCTCCTAGTTTCTTTCCTATCTGTCTTTGGCCACCGCTTCGCTATTGATCGTTCTTCGCATGTATGCTATCACCTACATTCCCTCTCTGCTACCCTCCTCCAAATAAGGTACTTATTGGGCCACCAGCATTGCAATCTGGAACAAAAATAAGATTGCTATGTTGATTGCAATCGGTACATGGGGGATCAACGTTGCATTCCTCATCCAAGGCAAGTCCCTTCTCTTCCCCTCCACTGCAGGTGATATGGAATGATAAAACTGCTCTCTGGCAACAGGTGTTGTGCGAGTGAGTGATAAATTTTAGTCAATTTGAATCCTCTCACCTTCTCTCATCCGTAGCTGCGTGCCATCTGGGTACCTGAAGGCCTCACTTGTGCGGTTGCCAACCCTGTGGATAACGCACCCTCCCTTTATTCTCTGGCCGTTACCGACATCGTCTTGCTTCTCACCATGCTAGTTGGTTTACTTCGTCTGCGCTATCGCGGTGGTGCCACCTTTGGTCTAACTAACCTGCTCTGGAAACAGGTCTGGTGACAGTTCTCGCTCATTGTAATTCTTCTCGTTCGTTTACATATTTTCCTTTCGCGAAGGGACTTGTTTGGACATCAATTGCTGCTGCCGCTGAGGTTCCGCCAGCAGTACGTCTGGCTAAGTCACCACCCTCTCCGTTTCATTTATGTACGTCACGTCCTAGGTGATGATTGCCTTGAACTTGAATGGTAATGTTCTCTCTCTCCTCTACCAACGACGAATGGCCACTGAACTCCGCTCGGAATACTAGATCCGCTCAACAACGTAACGTCCTTGCTATCAGTGAGAAGAGGCTCTTGTTTTCTTACGCCTCTCTGCGGCACAGATGATGCAGGCTCCAGCTGTGGTCACAATGACAATTGCCGCCACGCGGATGCATCGCTCTTTAGTGGATTTCGCCCCCGGATCCTCCGATGTGTGCGTCATACTTCATACTTTCCCTCCTGCTCATGATGGCCAACGACGATTTAGTGTGCGCGAGAATATTCAAACAAGTGTTCCCGAGTTCGCAAGGGCTAAGCAGACCCACTCTACAACAATTCCACCCAATCCGATGGGGGTGGCTGTACGCACTGTCTTCGAGCAGTATCCATCGAGCAGTACCTTGACCTGACTCCAGATGATGGATGGTGGATAGTGACTCATCAATCAACACTGACGGGCAGATGCAAGAGGAACCCAATTGGAGCTCCGACTAGGATGAAGGATACCCAGTGAAGGGTGCAGTACCACATAATCAAGTAGAGGAACAGAACCAGGATTCGTGATGAAACGACAGGTCGACAGCAAGCTTCAAGTTCTTCAAGTTATTCTAAAGGAGATCAGAATTTGTGGGGGATATGTATAAACGCATATTTCTACATCTTATATGATTGAACCCAGATTTTATATACCAACTATGATATTTTTCTTGATGAGATCAGTGCCGCGGTGTCGAGTCAACAAGTGGCTTGCTGGTGGTATGAGGTATGTACGAGTCAGCAACTTGAAGAAGGGTGAGTGGAACTGGAGCGCTCAGGCAGTGTCACAGTGATGCCAACTAGTGTTGCTGGAGAGTTGAGTTGAGTTGAGTCGAGTTGAACTCTGGGCCAACTCCGTGTACTGTACCAGAGTTGCACCTGGATCAACTCCGTTGTCTTGTCAGGACGAGTTGGCAGGCACGGCCCGGGAGCATCCACCAATCAGTACTGTTCTGGCCGTTCTACGATACGGCTCTGATGTTACAACACAGTGCTTTGTTTAATTGAGCAAGCAACTTCTCAATATTATTTACTAGTCTGAGTCTATGACCAAATTGTTATAAAAAAATTGTGCAACTCTGCCTCTTTCCCGACCTTCAGCCAAGCTTTCGCTTCTTGCTTTGCTTAGCACGCGTTGGGGATTCAACGCTAACGATGCCAATGTAATTCAAGTTGTTGCCTTGTGCAAAGCACGCCGCTGAAAAGTATGGAAGGTGAGCGATACCAGTCAGTGGCCCAGGAGCAGAGCCAAGGTATGGGGGGCAATGTTGTGACCAAGTGCTCACCGAGTTAGCAAGGAACCTTTGATCCATCGTGATAGGAATGCCGTAGGAATTCCGAGCTGCAGACGCGTTAATAGATCGATCAGCAGGTTGTGAGGCCTGTGAGGACCTACAGGATGGTCAGTGATCATCGATCATCTCCTGTTGTCGGAGATCACGAGAATGCAGGTGAAAGCTTTGCGGCTGGGGTAGGAATTCCACATAGACATCTGGGTGCTGCATGGTGAGAGACGTGTCAAAATGTCAAATGTATGGGTTGAAAAAATTCCATTGCGACTATATAAGAGTAATTAAAAGCGCCCATAGAACATACCACAAGCCTCGTAGAAGGGTTGGAAAGTGGGATAGTGCATAGTACACAGGTGACAAGTGTGGGTCCCAACGGCATTCAGGAAACCCATCGACGTCCATGGGAGGGTGAATATTGTGGGCCAGTTGCACACGTTAGACAGATAAAGGAGTAGGGAAAGCCAGTTTATTGGGTCTTGATGTTGTGTCGTGTCGTGAAAGCACACGACACGGACATCTCATCTCCGACACACTATTGTTTGGTCCGATCCAAATGCGGTAACAACCGTGGTTAAACTCTTTCCAGTCCACCACAGTTGAGTTGAGTTCGCAACTCTGGTAACTCAATCCAACACTACCACTCGGCTCGGTTCGGAACCAGCCGTTTTGCTTCACACTCAGATCAAGACCGATGAAGTGTGCGTCTCTCCCGGACCCCGGACACGACACGAAATTCCTTCCTTTCCGAAAAACGCGAAATTTTTACAAGACGCGCAAACCTCTGGGGCGCGCCAAATTGCCCCGAATTTGTTCCTCCAAGGAGTAAGGAGGTCTCCGAACGCCTGGCTAGCGAGGCTAGCCTGCCACTTGCCAGCCGCGTCTGGTGAGCATTATCGATATTCCTACTTTCTTGTAACAGGTTTTCCAAATGTTGTCCCTTAGATAGGACCACGACGCACTGTTGCCCTCCATGCCGTGAAGTTATCGACCGTTAACTATCTACAGGCTTTGTGCTACACGCGGTATGCCCCTGATTCAGTTGGAACTTTCATCGGCGACAAGTCTCTTGGGCCTTCTCTGCTTTCAATTCAGTAATCTTGTCCTTAGTTGGACACCGACCCACGGCGAAGACTCCTTTCCGCTCTATCCGTCCACCGCTAAGGCTATTTATCCATCCTCAATCATGGATCTCTGGATCACGCCCCCCCTTCCCTACTGGTGATCCCTCATGCCGTCGTCAGCAATGCCAATTGACAATGACTTGGCAGCCCTGGTCGGCTTCGCGTGCGAGGCGGTCTTATACGGTGCGTCGCTTGCGAGTATTGACAAGACAATTGGGTTGCTCATTTTGCTCTAGGGTGCTACACCATTCTCTTCATCGTATCCATCCATCTAATGCTGAGACGTTCACACAACTGGGGCTGTGTCGACAGGCCCATCTTTATCATCAGTATACTTTTGTACCTCTTTTGTTCCACCCACTTTGCACTGGAGTTCTACCACTTCTATGATGTCTTGGTATGCACCATACACCGTCGAAGCTACGTAATCTTTGAACACCCCTGTAGTCAACCACAGGCGTCAAAAATTTCGCCAACGAGACGAACGAGCTCGTAGGCGCGGATCTCCTCATCTCGCTCACCGACTTCATTGGTGAAGTCATCCTCATCTACCGCTGCTGGTTGCTGTGGTCCAAGAACTATTGGATCATTATCTTGCAGAGTCTTACTGCGATTGCGGGTCCAGGTACGTTCTCACCAATCAATCATTGGAGCCAACGCTTACGGATCCGGCGCATTTTTCTTCGCAGCATGCGTTGCCGAGGTTCTTCACCTTTTATTGCGCATCGACCCGACTTCGCCAATGGCTCCACCTTCCTTGGTACCCTTGGGTCTGGCCGGTTTTACTCTTCCATTGTGCGCTAATGTGATGGTTACCACCCTCATTGCCGTGCGCATATGGTACCTATCCCCTCGCAGGAGCCGCGATTCTTGCGGCGCACGTTTCCCCATGGACACTAGCCGGCGCGCAATCGACATCGTCGTCGAGAGTGGCATGATCTATCTAGCCGTGCAGCTCGTTTTCGTTGTCTACTTCGCGATCAGGCATCCCGCCCAGGGTATCGTGGCCGTGATTGCGGTGCAGATCTACGTACGTAATTGTCATCTGACTTAATATGAAGGGGAAGGAACTCATTGTGGCTTGCTTTGGCTTTTGAAATCAATCACACACAACTCACAGGGCATCGCACCATCACTGATTGTCATCCGTGTTGCTCTTGGCTTGTCGAATACATCATGCGGCGGGCTTCGCAATGGAGGAACTGGTTCAGTACCGCGCCCCATCTCTACGCATGTACATCTTGGTAACGGCCCAACCCCATCCTCGGACGCAGGCCAACACTTCCCTTCTCCCGAGATTCCCATGTCTCGGGTGAAGTCGAAGTCCCTTGGTGAGCATCTTGGGTCTGTTGAAAACGTCATCACTGCGTGATTCGACGATTTTTTTTTGCAAACCGACTTGCATTTCAGTTTGAGTTTGTAGTCATGGGGCAGGATGGGTATCCTCTTTTCGATCATCTTTTTCATTTGGGGATTTCTGCCATGGGAGCTGGCACCAGGCACCAGTTGCACCTCTTAGTTTTTCTCTGTATTCATTCTCACTTGTATGCATTCTCCTCATGAACACTGACGCTCTTTTGGTGCTTGAATTAGATGTGTTGGATTTCTTGTGGCAATTCGTGACCGGTCGATGTCTTTTCCATATGCGGCCTGTACATGTGAAGCTTTGCTCCGGTCGAGTGTCGACTTTCGGAATTTGGAATTCCGACTCGGAGTCGAACGCCGAGAATAACGTTGTCAGGAAAACGTCGATACTCTGCGCAATCATATCTTCTATCAATTGACGTATCGATCTTTCGCAATGAGGTGACTGTGAGGACGACGTCATTGGCCTACCCGTGCTACTCTATGATGACGAGTGGCTCATTACCTTCCGCACACCCATCGCAGCGAACATACCAGAGGAAGCTCGCCCTTCTACCCAATCGAGAGTTTATCATGACACGCCAACACCACAGACTTTATATCATGCACCATCTCACGACACTTATCTCTCACATCCCCCCTCGCATGACTGTCCCAGCCATCCAAAAGCATCCATGCCGGCATTCACTAATATCGGCTCACGCGCGGCGACTGACCAGATGCAGACCCCCGCGGTCCAAACCGAAATGAGGACTGGACAGGGACATTGCTCCACATTGGAGGTGGGCTAGCTGCCACAGGTGTCATCTGGTACAATTACGCGACGGTGGAGAACACACGGATTGAGCAGAGGTGAGAATGCGCGATTGGGAGTCACGCGAACGCAACAGCACCGTCTGCCAAAGGCCGGGGGCAGGAGGCATGAAAGACGGTCAATAAATGCGAAATTCTGACGTAGCAAGGTGGAATACAAGTAGGAGACCCATGAGGCATGACATCGTAAACTCTTTCTTCGGAGTGTGGCACTGCATTTCCATCTGATGATGTTTCATGTACTGCAGTATCCCGCACCGATAGCTCACTTGGAGGGCTCTGGTAGTGGTCAGAGGACACTATTTGGGCCGGTGAGAGAAGCGCGCCGTCGTCCTTCCTTGTACGTCATCGTGCAAGTCGATTCGTCCCAGCCCCAAGAATTTGCTGCGCTCAACTGCCCCAGGTTTCATCGAAATTTCATCCCTTGTTCTCGTTCGACGTGTATGTCTTGCTCGGTTCGCGCGGCGGCGCCCTTTTCCGCGTGCCTAGACAATGCTCAGGATGGCTTCGACCTGGTTCCGCACGATGTTCACCTTCCTGTTGGGATTCGTAGCCTACCTACCTCATGATTATGGGACAGAAAACATCGAATACGGACCCGCCATCCTTGATCTGATGCATCCCTCCCCCGGGCCGGTTGCTCCGTCCTCCACTTACTATGTTGCGTCTAATTTTTCGTCCTCCCCCCTCTATCGGACATCATCGGAGCAGCGTAATATGGTATGGTGTCGCCACGTATCAGCCTCCATGATATCATCATTGATATCGAACGGTATCAACGTGAATTTGAAAAGGACATGGGAGGGAGTAGTAATCTCCGTTGGAAGCGGTCCCAATCACAGTTGACCCATGAATCTGGTGAGCTTGGTCGGAATCGGCTGACATGTAGAACATGACCCCGAAATATTATGTCTTTCCCACTCCAAGAAAAAAATGTGGACTTACCCATAAGTATATATTCCCCGCCAACATGCATCGACCAGGAGTTATCAGTCTGATTGTGGCAGGCGACTACGTCTATTTGTGTGGTTGCCCGATCACAAGGTAACTGACTAAGCTGACACGTTTCCGTAGTAACCAGTAACTTGAACAGTAAGTTAGATGGGATTGCACTGTCATCCATGTCATCTACCGTGCGACTCGTGGTATCAAGATACCCGCTTGGGAATCTGGACGTCGTCTGGCTTCAAAAATATTGTATTGTACACCCACGTTATTTTATGACTAGGGATTGAAATTCCTCGAAATCGCACAGCAAGCTTCGGGTTCGGGGAATCGGGGGCGTTCGAGCGCTACCACCAGGAGATGCATCAAGGTGCTATCAAGTCGTTACACAGCCCGTCGATCCTAATAAGGATCATGACATCTTGTGAGTGCGGGTTAATATTTGGCCATCTGACAGTGCGCGTCACATCACCCCCTACAAAACATGAGTTATCTATAAATGCGTACCGTCCGTGAGGCACCGGAAGGAGTGACGTTACGCCAAGCCTACTTCCCCGCCTCGTAGCTGCACTTTCCCTAATTCTGGATGGTCGACTTCCGCGATCCTGCTGTCGTCGCACGGGATGGAAGTGCGTAGGTTTTCTAAACTTTTTTTTGGAGACCAGGAAGTCTAATCGTCCAGCTCTTGACAGGCGCTCAGGTGAAGCTCTGGCATGCCATGTATGGTCTCTTCCTGTGAGTCTTCACCTTTTCCCGTGTGCAAGCAACTCGACTCCTCGATGTGCAGTTGGGAGTTCTTCACGACTCTTGGCTATGAATGGAGGGTCTTTCGAGGTCGTAGCCCCTACCTGTGGACAATATGGGTCAGTGGCGATCAGCGCTTTCGCTTTAATTTCCTCTCACGCTGTAGGCCGATTTGTTTACTTGATCGTAGATTTACTCAGTCACCCGCATGGCCGGTCTTATGGGCGCAATACTTAGCCTCGTTGGCTTGGATGTTATGACACCAATCAACTGCCAGGTGCGTGACCCTGCTCCGCATTCGCATATACTCGGGTTTTCACCACCCGTGATTTCAAGCTCTGGATATCTTCCGAACTTGTGAGCACTCCTCTAATGCGTTCCCATCCTCGAGGGGAAATACTTAACACTTGGCCGTAATCTCTTTTCTAGTTTTTTTCCTATACGTCTTTGGCCACCGCTTCGCTATTGATCGTTCTTCGCATGTATGTCATCATCTACATTTCCGCTCTACGACCATGTCCCCAATCAGGCGCTTATTCGGGCTCTCAGCATTGCGATTTGGAACAAAAATAAGATCGTTATGTCAATGGCGATCGGTACATGGGGAATCAACGTTGCACTCCTCATCCAAGGCGAGTGCCTTCTGCGCCGCTCGCTTGTTGGTTATATGGACCCATGAAACTGCTGTTTGGCGACAGGTGCTGCGCGGGTGAGTGATAAAAGCCAATCAATTTGAATTCTCACCTTATCTCAACCATAGTTGCGCGCTACATGGGTGCCAACCGAGCTTACTTGTGTGGTATACAACACTGCGGAAAACACACTCACCATCATTTCCATGGCGGTTACCGACATCGTCTTACTTCTCATGATGCTCGTTGGTTTACTTCGCCTGCGCTATCACGGTTGTTCCACCTCTGGTCTGACACACCTCCTCTGGAAACAGGTTCGGTGATAGTTCTTGTTAATTGTGTTTATCCTGGCTTGTTGATGTAATTTTCTTTTGTGAAGGGACTCATTTGGACCGCAATTGCTACCGTTGTTGAGGTTCCGCCAGCAGTAAGTTTAGCTAATTCACACCCTCTCCGGTCCATTTATCAGTATGTTAAATCCTAGGTGATGATTGTTTTGAATTTGAATGGTAATGTTCTGTGTCTTTTATCTACCGACGGCAAATGTCCGCTGAACTCATCCCCGTTCTGAATGCTAGGCCCGCTGAACATTGTAACTCCCTTTGCTATCCATGAGAAGAAGCACTCGGTTTCTTACGTCTCCTGCAACACAGATGTTCCAGGTTCCTGCTGTGGTCACAATGACGATCGCTGCCACACGGATTCATCGATCTTTAGTGTGTTTCACCTCCAGGTCCTCAGAAAGGTGCGCCATTATTTTCCAGCTCAAGGTGGCTGATGTTCATGAGTAGGCACGAGAATGTCCAAAACAGCGGTCTTGAGTTCACGAGCGCTAAGCAGGCCGACGCTACAGCGATTCCACCCAATCCGATGGATATGGCCGTGTGCTCTGTCTTCGAGCAGCACCTTTCTCCACGGATCGATAACAACTCGTCAGTCAATACCGATGGACAGAAGCATGAGAAACGCAATGGGTTGAGCCTCGACTCGGATGTAGACGTAGAGCGCGGATAGAAAAGGCCGGGAGCTATCAAATTGTACTACTTCTCGTCATTATATGTGCTTGTTAGCCTAGATACTGGGCAATGCTTGTCTAGTAGTTACGATTTTGTTATCGTAGTAACCAATTAATGGAGGCCTGAAGGATGCCAGGGCCATCGGAACTTGAATCAACAAGAACGATAACGTTCATTTTATGCATTTATCAGAGACCAGTGAATGTACAAGTGGTGATGCGGAAGGAATATTGAACATATATCGTGCCAATGTGAAGGGTGCAGTTCTCCGCTGGCACAGTCAACTTGAATTTGAGGAACTGAACTGAATCAGGAGACGGGAATTTTGGGTTTGGGAAATATTTATGCACGTACATCTATCCTCAGGCTTCAATTATTTTTCTCACGGGTGAGTCAGCAAAAAGCGCGGGAAGATTTACTGAAGCTCAATGACAGCCGCGCGGCCCGCGCCTCGCCTCGAAAACTCTTTCCCTCGAGGTGTGTCTCTGAGCTTGGCCGGAATCAGCTAACATGCAGAACATGACCCCGAAATATTATGTTTTTTTCCCACTCCAAGAAAATGTGGACATACCCATAAATGTATATTCTCCACCAACATGCATCAACCAGAAGATTTCCAGTCTGATTGGAATGTGAATTGTGGCATGGTGCGTCCATGTGGTACTACTGTGGTACTTGGGTTTTGACCGATCACATGGCAGCTGACTAAGCTGACAGGTTTAGTGACGGTAGATGTGATTGCACCGTCATCTACCGTGCGACTCGTGGTATCATCCAGATGCATACCCGCTTGTGAATCTGAACGGTGTTTGGCCCCAAAAGTATCATATTTCACACCCACATTATGAGTAAAAATGTGAAGGGATTGAATTCCTCGAAATCGCACAGCGAGCTCAGGTTCGGGAGCGTTCGGGCGCTACCACCAGCTGACGCATCATGGCACTATCAAGTCATTACACAGCCCGTTGGTCCAAAATAAGGATAATGACATCTAGTGAGTGCGAGTTAATATTTCTCCATCTGTCAGTGCGTGAGCTCCGCAGAACTGCAGCCACCACGGTGGTGGCGTGTAATGATCCTGACTCACCAGACGATGATGTGATACGGCCTACAATACAAGTATCTATAAATGCGTACCATCCATGAAGCACCGGAAAGAGTGACGTTACCCCCCTACCTACATACCTGCCTCGTATCCTCACTTTCCTGAATCCTGGATGGTCAACTTTCGCGATCCTGCTGTCATCGCACGGGATGGAAGTGAGTAGGTTCTCTGAATTTATTCTGGAGACCAGGAAGTCTAATTATCCGGTTTTTTGACAGGGTCTCAGGTGAAGCTCTGGCATGCCGCGTATGGCCTCTTCCTGTGAGTCTTCACCTTTTCCCGCATGTAAGCAACTCGACTCCTAGATGTGCAGTTGGGAGTTCTTCACGACTCTTGACTATGAGCGGAGGGTCTTTCGAGGTCGTATTCCATACCGGTGGACAATATGGGTCAGTGGTGGCCAGCGCTTTCGCTTTAATTTCCTCTCACGCTCTAAACTGATTTTGTTTGTTCGATCATAGATTTACTCAGTCACCCGCATGGCCGGTCTTATGGGCGCAATACTTAGCCTCGTTGGCCTGGATGTTACGACACCAATCAACTGTCAGGTGCGTGACCGTCCTCCGCATTCGCATATCCTTGGGTTTACACCGCCCATGATTTCAAGTTCTGGATATCTTCCGAACTTGTAAGCATTCCTCTAATGCGTTCCCATCCTCGAGGGGAAATACTTAACACTTGGCCGTAATCTCTTTTCTAGTTTTTTTCCTATACATCTTTGGCCACCGCTTCGCTATTGATCGTTCTTCGCATGTATGTCATCATCTACATTTCCGCTCTACGTCCGTATCCCCAATCAGGCGCTTATTGGGGCTCTCAGCATTGCGATTTGGAACAAAAATAAGGTCGTTATGTCAATGGCGATCGGTACATGGGGAATCAACGTTGCACTCCTCATCCAAGGCAAGTACCTTCTGCTCCGCTCGCTTTTCGTTTATATGGACTCATGAAACTGCTGTTTGGCAACAGGTGTTGCGCGGGTGAGTGATAAAGGCCAATCAATTCGGACTCTCACCTTATCTCACCCGTAGTTGCGCGCTACATGGGTGCCAACCGAGCTCACTTGTGTGGTTTACAACTCTGCGGAAAACACACTCACCATCATTTCCATGGCGGTTACCGACATCGTCTTACTTCTCATGATGCTCGTTGGTTTACTTCGCCTGCGCTATCACGGTTGTGCCACCTCTGGTCTGACATACCTCCTCTGGAAACAGGTCTGGTGACAGTCCTTGTTAATCGTGTTTATCCTGGCTTGTTGATGTGATTTTCTTTTGTGAAGGGACTCATTTGGACCGCGATTGCTACCGTTGCTGAGGTTCCGCCAGCAGTACGTCTAGCTAATTCACACCCTCTCCGGTCCATTTATCTCTATGTTAAATCCCAGGTGATGATTATTTTGAATTTGAATGGTAATGTTCTGTGTCTCTTCTCTACCGACGACAAACGTCCGCTGAACTCAACTCCGTTCCGAATAGGTCCGCTGGACATTGTAACGCCCTTTACTATCCATGAGAAGGGGCACTTGGTTTCTTACGTCTCTTGCAACACAGATTTTCCAGGTTCCTGCTGTGGTCACAATGACGATCGCTGCCACACGGATGCATCGCTCTTTAGTGTGTTTCACCTCCGGGTCCTCCGAAACGTGCGCCGTTCTTCACTTTTTCCCCACTCAATGTGGCCGATGTTCATTAGTAGGCACGTGAATGTCCAAAAGAGCGGTCTTAAGTTCGCGAGGGCTAATCATGCCCACTCTACGACGATTCTACCCAATCCGATGGAGACGGCTGTGTGCTCTATTCTCGAGCAGCACCTGGCTCCACAGGTCGATGACGACTCGTCAATCAATGCCGATGGACAGACGCATGAGGAACGCAATGGGTTGAGCCTAGACTCGGATGTAGACGTAGAGCGCGGTGAGTAGAAAGGCTGGAACTATTAATTGTACTTTTCGTCATTATATGTGCTTGCTAGATACTGGGAAATGCTCGTCTCATAGTTACGACCTTGTTATCGTAGTAATCAATTAATGGGAGGCTTGAAGCCTGAGGATGCTAAGGCCATCCGAGTCCGAGAACGATAATGAAAACGTTCATTTTATGCATTTCTCAGATACCTGGATATGAATGTACAAGTGTTGAGGCGGAAGGAATATTGAATATTTATTGTGTGAAGGGAGCAGTGACTGGCATAGTCAACTTGAATTTGAGGAACTGGGACGGGACTTGTGACTGCTGAGTCAGAAAAAGCGTGGGAAGATTGACTGAAGCTCAACAATGACGACAAACCACTGACAAACCGCGTCTCGAAAACTCTTTCCCTCGAAATGTGTCTCTACGTGTCCTCATCTACTTAGCTTTATCCTCGACGCAGTGAGGAATCCCGCATCGATACTCTACTCGAGGACTCTGGTAGGATTCCAAGGTCACACTCATAGTCGTTTTATTCGGATCCGTGAGAGAAGCGCACCTCCCCACCGCCTTTCCATCCTTGCTACATCACCATGCAAGCCGACTCAGCCCAGCCCCCAGAATCCGCAGAGCCCAAAGGCCCCAGATTCCATCCCTTGTTCTCGTTCGATGCGGATGTCGTGCTTGGCTCGCGCGACGGCGTCCTTTTTCGCGTGCCCTCAACGACGCTCAAAATGACCTCTGCGTGGTTCCGCACGATGTTCACCCTCCCTCAACCATCCCCACCCGCCTCCTCGCGATCGCGGGACATCAAACCGCGAGATACGGTCGTCGACACCGAAATCATCGGCCTCGATGAAGACTCGCGCACCCTCGAGCCACTGTTTCGCATGATCTGCGGGCTCGAGATCCCCGCGCTCGACACGTGGGACGCCGTCGAGCCGGTGCTCTACGCAGCGGAGAAGTACGAGATGCCGGGCCCGGCTTCGATCGTGCGCGCGCTCCTGCGCACGCCCGCGTTCGCCGACGAGCCACTGCGGCTGTACGCTGCAGCGTGCCACTTTGGCTGGGCGGAGGACGCGCGCACGGCCTCTACGCGCTCACTCTCGGTCAACCTCTACGAGTCGAAAAACCGCCCCGCGCTACTTCGCCTGCGCACGGCGGACCTCCTCGCGCTCTTCGAGCTGCACCACGAGCGGCGCAAGCAGTTTCGTCAGCGCATCGCCGAGCCACCCTTCCTCACCGACACACAGCTTGGTGATGCATCGCGCTGCTCGCGGTGCCGCGAACCGATATCGTATGTTGAGTGGCGCGAGCTGCGGAATGTGATGCTCGCCGAGCTCGAGACCTGTCCTGCTGGGGACACCGTGTTGGCCGGCTTGGAGGTGTGGCCGGCGGCGTTGGCGTGTTGGTCGGCAAAGTGCAAAAAGCTGACTTGTCTGAGCCCGGTGTATGATAAGACGCTCTCGTCCAAGGCCATCAAGGATGTGTTGGACGCACTGCCGAACGCCGTTGAGTTTCCCATGTATGACACTGCCTAAACCACTTAATGCCCGTGTAACATTGGGTGTGTTCAAGTTCCTAAACAATCATACCCCCAGCTGGACTAAATCTAAACAGTGTATAGATCCCTCATTGCTACCCTCCAACGGAATGGAATGGATTAGATTCATTTACATCAAACATTCCCCTCGAATGCTTACAACCTGTAGCCCGTACTTGTGTTATTTCTCCATATGACGATTCATGATTCACGATCTTCGATTTACGAACCCCTGTCGGGATGAGGATAGGTACTGGTACAAGGTATGAAGCTCTAACATTTCGCCTGGGGACCTGGAGAGTTGGTAAGAGCGATGGGAGGTGTCTCGCGACACCGATTCCAGTAGTTCGCTAAATGCCCGAGCCACTGGCCGGAGTGCAGAATAAGATAAGCCAACCTTTGGACGTGATCCTAAAACACCGTCTTTCCCACTCCAAGAAAAGATGGACGTTCGCTTTAACGGATACTGTGCATCAACCGAGAAGTGTCAATCCGATTGTCGAGTCAGCATGCCTTTTGGTGCTTCAAGTTCGTGGTACCTTTTTTTTTCTAAGTTCCTATTTATATCCCGCTACAGACTTGCGTCAAGATGCGGTCTCCCGTGTGATGTATTTACATGAGAAATGTAGGGTAACTGGATGGGCTGATCGATGAGTGAAATACTTGGGAAGCCAATACCCTGCGGAGTTTGAACTGCGGTCTTTCATTCGCCGTACCGTCTCACTTGTCCGTTTTCTTGACTTTTTCCAGCACTCTCGTTCGCCTTCCCCTTCCTCAATCAATTCCTCGTAATGTGACCTTAGTTGCTCTTCACACCAGAAGCCACATCCTTTCGCAGGCCAGGACTAGAATTTCTATCGCGTGGTAGCTCTGCATTTATAGGTCAGTTCGTGGGGATTGGCGGTATACCGTGTTGCGCGGGCATGGGCGGAGGGATCGAAGGAGTAGACGGAGATGGATGTCACGAAACTTCTCCACCACGACTAGTAGACCATGGTGCGTTTTCGTCTTGCCGTTCTTCGCCTCCGGTTCCTGGTGCTGACGATGGTGTCGCCAATTGGCAGCCGTCGGTTTCTATGTGTATCAATCGTCGCTATATCTCTCGTAATATATTGACTGTTGTCGTTCGAGTTCGGTCGCCCGTGAATTAAGTCGACGGGTTGTTCGTGTAGCTCCCCGTCTGCAGGTTTGTCAAAAAAAAAAACATGGTCTTTGTGTGATGCCGTGATGCCTAGCCTTGCTCAAAGTATCAAGCTATCAAGGGGTGCACGACTCGGCATGCGACAGGTTTGCCTGGCGGAAGTCGGACCTGCTGTAAACTACTGTCAGATTTTCGAAATTTGATGTGCGCGCAGGCAGGAATTGAACCCTAGGGAGGTCTGAAACTCGGGATCGAGGTTCGGGTCGAAGGCAGCTCTGGGTGCAAGAACGGAATGCAATTCAAATCGATACTATTTCGGAACTGACGAACACCAGGCTTTACAAGACACATGCAGAACACAAGAGACATACACCAGGCAAAATGTGAGGTCACGGTAAACCTATAGTACAGCACAAAATAGACGGGGCTAGTTCGACAACGAGACCAAGTTTAGGACATGGTCTCGTATGATTACCATGTTACATACGCAAACAGTGTGTCAAAGTGAGTCTGATCAGAGTAGGTATGGCGAGTCGGTTCAGGTCGAAACAATCAGTGCGAGTCAAGTGCGGGTCAAGGCCCAATACAGAGGCTCATAAATGGTAACAGGAGTCACCCCGCCATGGCAGTAGGCGGCCCTCCAGATGCATAAGCAACATTCGTCCTGGCTCCTGGAATCAATAAATGGAATGAATGTTAGTGGGCGGTGGGTGGGGGTAATTGGCGTGTGGGTAATTGGCGAGGGGGAGGTCTGGATGTGTGATGGCGTCGTTATGGTGCAGAACATTATAAATGGTACGGATGTTGGGGAGAATATGGATCGCATATGATTCAGGGTCCCCACCGGCACCCACCGAATCCCGTAGTCCATTCCAGAGGGTGCAAAATTGGTACCGGAAATGCTCTACGAGGCTGAGGAGACGGACAGAGTGCTCTTTATCCAGGCGGTAATCGACGGGGACGGCGATTATGCACTTCGCGAGGAATCGAGGGTCCAACGTCTTAGTTGCATGGATGGCGAACCGGTCTGCAGCGAGCACAAAGTCGACAGAGTAGAAATTGGACTGGAGGGAGAAGGCGTGGAAGAAAGTGCGTTCTAGCAGGTAAGGGTCAAGTTCCATCACTTGCAAGGACAACTTGATCCGTTTCTGCTTGATTTCGTTGGGTAAGGCGGCGGAAGACAAAGTCCGGATCATGAAGGACAAGATCGCACGAGGCATTTGTTCCGCAAGGACATCCGTGAATATTTCTAGCTGCGTCACGATGTGCGAATAATAGAAGCCAGGAATGCTTTCCAGAAACCGTTCGACCTCTTCGTCATCCTGTAAATGACGGAGCAACCAACATACGATGTCCTTATCGAGTGACGGAGTTGGACGCATGGTGAGGCCTTCCGGAACTTGATGATCCTGCCCTATGCGGCGTGCCGTCACCCATTCAATGAGGAAGGCTTCAGATCCAGTACGCAGAGCGGCATCCCTGGGGAAATATGGTACAAAGAAGAACATTTTGAGGATTTGTAGGATGTTGCGCAAATACCAGGTAGTTGGGGTAGAGTATATGGTGGGAAAGAAAAGCGATAGCAGGGTGAGACCCCAATACCAAAAAACGAAAGGAAAGAAAACGAATACCATGGCAAAGTTGCTGGTAGAAGGACTCAGAGAGAACAAAGTAGTCAAAGGTTTCAAAGGGATCAGGGTGAGGAGGCCACCAAGGAAGGCCAAGATGGAAAAGTCCAAGAGGACTTGCAAGAGTTCGATAGCGGACTGTAGGGGAGCCAGTGTCTTTTCACGAGTCACGCATGCACGAATAAGTGCAAGGGCACGGGGGTTCCGCTGTATCCGGGTCACGAGCACGTATCTTCGAATCCAGCTTTGTAATAACGCTGCGATCGCTGCGGAAACGAGACTCGCCCCCAGGCCCAAAAACCATAGGAGGTCTGTGAGGACAACCGAGACTTTCGGCTTCGGCTGGGAGGTATCCTGTGACTGTATGGAGCTTATATAGGATTGTCCAAGGAATGCTGAAATAGCCGCCGAAATTAGACCACCCTACCGACGTCCAGGTGAGCATTGAGGGTATCCCTAAGATGAGTTTTTAACGCACCAGGATCATTAAATCACGGGCATGTTCCAACCAGCCTTCAACCAACCCCTTGTCGAGCTCATCCGTCTTTTCGTTGTACACGGCGTAAAGGGCATAGGATCCATCGAAAAAGCCGCTCGCCGCTTCTGGATGTTTGGAGGAGCGGAACGGGTTTCCGATACCACAAGGCCATTGAGCATCGCAACAGCCTAAGATGGACTAAGAAGCACGTTGGGAGTTAATATAGAAAGGCTCGCTCACCCATATCAACAAGAGCAATGTTATCAGTAGGATGTCCCTGTGAATCCGGCCCCATTTTGTGTCGGGCAAGTATCCAGGGGCAACTGAAGACGGTGACAAGCCTGCTACGGCTAGTGTGTAGAACGTGTGAAAGCTAGGTTGAGTTTCGGGCACGCGTTGGGCCTTAGAACGTGTGGGTTAACACGGGAACTGTGATAGATTGAGGAGAGGAGAGGATATATGGTTTACTCACCTCAGAACACGTGGGTTAACACAGGGACTGAGAACACAAAAGTCAATACCTACTACAGTGCCGGACAACCAAAATCGACAAACTTGCTCAGCCCTGAAATATAAAGATTTATGACAAACTAAGTTCAGGATCGAACTCAGGGGGGCAGGAAACATATGAAAATGCACTTTGCAGACTTCCACCCACACAAATTTCAGGGTGGCCAACCTTTGGGTCCATTTTTTAACATAAAACATGCCTACATTTTTTGTCGATTTTGGTTGTCCGGCACTGTACCTGGACCTGGCGCTGGCTGCCACAGGTTATGTCCGCAGTCCGCATGCAGTAGAATTGGCAAGTGTTCGATCGAGTCACTTCGAACCCTTTGACCATATATAGCCAAGATGTCAAGCTTGTCAAGAATCATGCGGCGCCCACTGTAACGCGTTGAAAGTCCAGATCTTGCGCCCTGAACAGTCGGAATCATCGAGGAATACTACAGTACTGCCCCTGACGTCACGGTCTCGACCCCGGAAACGTCTTATAAAAGCCGACTCTCAATATGTCCAATTAGCCCTTCCACAAGTCATCTCTTTTTATCTTCACCATGAGTCGCAAGACGTCTACCCCTCGGGACGAGGAGAAGGGAAGAGGGGCGAAATGTGTGTGGTTGCCTGGAATTACTGCACCGTTTTTCTGACACCTTGTTGCCGTCGACACTAGCAACTGCAGGTCTGCCAGGCGACGATGACCCTGCTGCAAAGATGTGGGCTCTCAGTATCTCACACGCCAGTCAGCAGGATGACGCCATGATTGATCGGTGGAAGAATGATATGGACGGAATCCTCGTATATGTGCGTTGAAAAATGATTCGACTCCATTTATCGTTAGAATAACGTTCTACAGACAGGTATATTCTCAGCAACAGTTGCTGCGTTTCTCATTGAAAGCTACAAGTCACTCAGCTCCGATCCCGCCGACGTGTCCTCTCAGCTTCTTCGACAAATCGCCCAGGATCTTGCGCGTATCTCCAACGGAGAACAACTCACACCTCCGACTTTTGACGACACATTTAAACCCCCACGTCACGTCATTCATGTGAACATCCTTTGGTTCCTCAGTCTCTGCCTCAGTCTCGCGTGTGGCCTCGTCGCTACTCTAGTGCAACAATGGCTTCGCAGGTATATCCGACTTACCCAGTACCCGGATGCGCCAATACGTCGTGTCAGAGTTCGTATGTTCCTTTTCGAAGGCATTCGAACATTCCATGTAAGCCGGGTAGTCGAAAACATTTCCGTCATGCTGCACGCCGCAATCTTCCTTTTCTTCGCCGGCCTGGTCGAATTCCTTTTCCCTATCAATCACGAAATCGCGGAGGTTATCGTCGTCGTCGTCGGTATCCTTGCTGCGGTCTACTTCATCCTCACCCTTCTCCCAGCGATATACCGACATTGCCCTTTCCAGACTCCGCTGACCTCGGTTTTATGGTACATGGGCCACGGTCTTGCCATTCTTTTCCTGTGTCTATTTAAATGTTCCAGCCACATTCGAACCAAGATCAAGGAGCTGCAGAAGCACATCCGTGAGGGGATGGACCTCCATTTGATGGTCATGATGACGCACAAAGCAGATCTCGACAAAGGTGTCCTGGAGTCGACGCTGAACATGTGCCGCGAAGAGGACGAATTGGAAGCCTTTGTGGACGCGATCCCCGGTTATTTGCAGAAGGACGGCAACGTCGGCACATACAACAACTGGGGTGTTGGTAGCCGCATCTACGATATTGAATTCCTATTGTCGAAAGGAAAGTTGTCGCAGCTCCACCGTCGGCTTGCGCGCCTCTTCGCCTCCTGCACGATTGATCGTAGGACAATGGATGAAGTGACACGTCGCCGCCGCGCAATAACCTGCTGTCGTGCGATCTGGGAAATGTCAATTGCGACTTTGTCAAACAACGTCGAAGGCATGATGTCAAACCTGCCTGAGGCCATAGACGATACTCTCCAGCTTTTGGTCTTCGACTCCGATCCAGCAATCGCGGTTTCGGCGCTGAGGACCATGTCTATCTTCAAACGCACGTTTCTGGAACATTCAAGTTGCGCGTCTCAGAAAGTACGGGCGGACGCCAGAGACAACACAGACCCCGACAGGAGTAACGATACGGCCGCTGCGTGGGTCGGGAACATCGACGCCATGAACGATCCACTCTCCGTGCACTACCAAGCTCGGCAGCACAGCGAG
>Ga0307510_10000790_pt1 | contig 32822 bp, 43 predicted proteins | sample 12_EM_MG_FD_207224 | JGI IMG/M metagenome (GOLD analysis project Ga0307510, IMG submission 207224) | Populus trichocarpa ectomycorrhiza microbial communities from riparian zone in the Pacific Northwest, United States - 12_EM | ecosystem: Host-associated > Plants > Roots > Unclassified | place... | reverse complement strand
AACAACAAAAACAAAAACAAAAACCAAGATATATTCAAAGGCCCTAACAAAGAAACAAGGCTCTACAAAAACCCAGACAGTGCAATGTGCCCACAAACAAAACCCTGAAGATGCTCCAACCGACCTGCTTGCCAAATACGCTGTCATGATGGCACAGACACACAACCTCTTGCGCACACTCGCATCTAGCACACCGCTCACCAGCATCGCACTGCACCCACATGCACCCCTCACCGACGCCTCGCTCAATGGCACGCTCATCCCGCTCCTCCGCAACCAGCAGACAACCGACGTGCTCTGTGCCGAGTCCACCTCTGTGCGCCGCCTCGGCTCTGTGCTCAAGTTGCCTGAGGATGCGCTGCCACACGTCGTGCTCGAGGCTGTCTCTGAGGCCACCGTGGTGCTCATCCCGCTCCTCCGCAACCAGCAGACAACCGACGTGCTCTGTGCCGAGTCCGCCTCCATGTGCCGCCTCGGTTCCACGCTCAAGTTGCCCGAGGATGCGCCGCCACACATTGTGCTCGAGGCCATCTCTGAGGCCACCGTGGCGCTCATCCTGCTCCTCTACAACTAGCAGACAACTGACGTGCTCTGCGCTGAGTCTGCCTCCATGCACAGCCTCAGTTCCACGCTCAAGTTGCCTGAGGATGCGCCACCGCATGTCGTGCTCAAGGTCGTCTCTGAGGCCACTGTGGTGCTCATCCCACTCCTCCACAACCAGCAGATGACCGATGTGCTCTGTGCCGAGTCCACCTCCGTGCGCTGCCTTGGCTCCATGCTCAAGTTGCCCAAGGATGCGCCACCGCACATCGTGCTCGAGGTTGTCTCTGAGGCCACCGTGGCACACGATGCACGCACCGAATGCACAAAGCCAGCAGTGGCCATGCTGAGGGAAGAATATGATTGGCGCGTCCACGTCACCATGGACCCTGATGAGGTGTGGGGCGATGATGGTGATGATGGTGATATTGGAGATGTGGGCGGTCTCGGCACCGGGGAAGGGGAAGCTTCTGTGGCTCCTAGAGGCCCAGAAAGTCCCGCAAGTGCGAATATGAGTGAGGAAGAAGAGGAGCTTGAGAACGTCCTCAGACCAGGTATACCTGAGGGATCGAACTTTGTCGAGTTTGACAATGACCCATGCAGACATCGCACCAACTTTTCGTGGCTCTATGTCCATAACAATCTTGCAGACCCTGGCTATGACTATGACAAAACAGTATCTATCACTGTGGAAAAGAGTCAGCTAAAATCAGTGAAACAATGGGGATGGAAACACACCGGAAATTCTGGGAGAACCTGGAGAGGGTCCTTTGACTCAACTCTCCCCGACCACCTAGCTCCCCCTGATTATGATCTCGACGACATGGACGGCATGGCAGCAATCCGAAAAGCGATAAAGGAAGCGAAACAGACATGAGCACGATGAGGAAAGTGTCGACTACAGTAGTACTTGCTGCTGTGACAACAGGACAACACAGTGATGACACGCGTCGCTCGACTCCAGAAAGGGAAAAGGTTCCCACGCCACCTGCAATGACCAAAACCACATCGACACTCGACATGCCTGTTAAGGCTCTGAATGTCGAGTCCAATAAACAGTTTTCCCTTCGAGAAACCACCCCTAAGATTGCAAAAATGGCATTCCCCCGACGTCTCAAGGCCACAGCCCAAATTTGGGCCACATTGCATGCCATCTATGTCGTGCACAACCAGTGCCAACCACTTGATATTGGTCCCTTTCCAGTTAAGAACCCAAGTGAAACGAATTGACCAAAAGGCACTATTGGACAGCAGAGTGAAAGCATTGGGGTTGAAAACTCAAAAGCTGACCAGCCCACTACCAGCCCACGAAATGTTCGAAATGTGGATGGAACTTTCAATAAAGTCAGAACAATCAAAGTCTGCCACAATACCCTTGAGGGATTTCGTGAACGCTTGTGCTTGGTCTTGAAGGACTTCAAGGACAGTGATAACAGACTTGACCAAGTCACAATTCTGGAGTTTCTCGGCGAGTGGGTGACTGGCCAATGTGGTGCCCATCTGGATTTGGTAGTCAGGCAAGGCTGACTTGAAGAGGGATCGTGCACAAATAAAACACAGTTTTTGACTCATTCCTTTGAAAAAAAATGTCAGCATACTGAAAAGACCGATCAAGACCAGTCTATAGACCACAGCTAGACTGGAATGGACCGGTCTTCTTGGGTCTGGTCCAGGTTTCTGAGATTTGGCATCAGTCTTGGACTGACCTTAGTCTCAGTTAACCCCAATTTAGGGGAAAAACCAGACTGGACCGGACCTTTAAACTCTAGAAGGTCATGTAATTGTATTTGGACACATGATTGTGTTAGGTCACATGTCTGGTCATGTGACCCTGTAGGTATGGAGGGATCACATGATACGTCACATGGTTGGTCAGGTGATAGCTTCCCAGGGTCACATGCCTGCTTCTCAGGGTCATGTGGGAGAATCTTCATTTTTACTATCTGGCTATAACTTGGCCTTAGGGCCAGGCTGGGTGGACTTGGGGGTTTCTCATGTGATCCCCTCTTGAGGTGGAGTGGCACAGGCTTCACCTGTGACAATATCTGCTTGACAACTCAGTACAGTCACAACTCACATGCACTGATACTACACTCATCACATTAGTGACATTACAGTACCTTTCAGCCCAGGAAAAGGATGTTCCCTTCAGTATTATGGCTGTACTGTACTGTTTACAGCTGTATTGGCACCTGTACCATACTGTTGACTACCTTGGTTTTTGGTTTACAGTACAGGTCATGGTTGATTTCATACCATATTACAGCCATAAATATATGGCTGTATGCTGTATATAGTATAGTGTGCAACCCTAGATAGCAGGCCATGATGTCAATTGAGGCAATTGTCAATACAAATTAATCCAAAAGGGGTACTCATAATGTAACAATTTTGGTCTAAAAACCTGTCCAAAATCACAACACATGGGAAAGTTTCAACAAGGGTGTTTTTGGATGTATTCAGCCCCCTGATCATGATTCTGGTGTCCATTTGCCCTAAAAATTTATAGTTTGGGCACTAGCAAAGTTGTTGATTTTGCTGTCCAGCACTGTACACACACCAGCTTCCTCCAATCATACCATATCACTTACTGTACATCCTAGGGGATTGGTAAGTGTTATTAGGGTCAATACAAGTTAGATCAAGTTAGAATGAGTCAGCAGGACCATAGCTGAGTAAATACTAGCACAGGGATCCTTGGAGTGCAGCAATGCAATGCAGGGTGGGTCATAAAAATAATTAAGTGTCCTAGGGATCTAGAACAAGACAGGAGAGAGGAGAGGGGCAGGGGACAAGGAAGGGAACACAAAAATTGGTCCAGGATTGTAACATAATACTAGCCAATCTGGCCAAAAAGCTATAACTATGCCAAGTCAAACCAGATCAATCAGTTCTATTCTATTCTATAGCTATAGCTAGGAAAAGCCATAGCAACACTATTCTCTACAAGTTGAACCAAGGGCTTTAACATCAACATTTATATTAAATAAGTTAAAACAATATTAGTGCAAAACAACCTTCATTTTCAAATAACATGGTAAACACTATAAGATTCACCTAGGTTGTATGTGAGTATATATATATATGATATGTTATACAATAGCTATGCTTACAATAAGAGCATCAAGATAGCTATCAATCATCACTTGTCATAGCTCTTTTAAGCTTTTCTTGCCAATCCAACCCAAGTTTAGCTAGCATTTTGCTACGGGCTAAGAACAACTCAATAACAGCACTTTTAGCTAGAACAGCTAATTACTTACTAAATACCTGTAATACTTCTTTAAGAAGATCTCGTTTCCAATGTCCGAGAAGCATTGGGTCCCAGATATCTTCCTTATTTATACCAGGTCTCCTAAGCCATGCCTCAATGACAATCCCCTGGAGCGAAAAAGACACATACCAATAGATTGGACCAAAAAGGTCTTTAATCAGTTCCTCAGCCTTATTCCTGAACCCTTCATCAGCAATGTTCTTAGCGTACACCAGCAGTATTTGCTTGTATTCTACACCGCTGTCGAGAAGGCGTGCTGCATGTAGCCTGGACTCGAGATGACCAAGGGTCAGTGCGCTTGTCCACCATGGAGGCCGCTGAGCAGTACCAGGAGGAGGCGCGATACGTTCAGAGATAGCGCTTTCGATAGATGCTACCACCGCCTGTTGGGTATTAGCATTCCGGGGTCGACTTGACCAGGCTATGGACCCCTCAGCCCACCATGGTTCGGACAACTTGACGAACGAGCAAAGATTACTATCATATGAGTATGTAACTCCAGATGTCGTGCCGACTATAGGGCTACCGTTTGGTCGAGCCAAAAGGGACGTGATACCGATGGTTGTTCCGTGGGCTGAGCAATTCGGAGACGATAGTGGTCGAACTGATGTCGGTGCAAAATTAGCACGAGCTTTCTTGACATCCCTATAAAGCAAGGTGGGGAATGTTCGTCGAATAATTAGAAATAGCACCATACCAGGAATATAACATGCCAGGGGATGTGATGGCAACTAGAGTGGATTTAGCAGCCGACAGGAGAGTTGCGGTCCCATCAAGCGTGAGAGTTGACATGAGTCTACCGAAACATGAAGCTGTTTACGAGTGGTAAGAAAGCAAGGAAGTTAGGTAAGCCCACCTTCGGCCAGTCGGAGAATACACATTCAAAGCACCATCCAGCATTCCCACGGCACAAAAGGTGCTAGTAGCTGCCAAGACGAGACCGGGAGAAGGCAAATAGTCGAGCCAGCATACGGTTTTCCCACTGATATAGCAAATTTCCGTTTGATCTAATAATACGTGGTGAGGTACGCCTATGGAACCCAAGGAATACTGGAAACAACATTTACCTCCGCTTTCGGCATTCTTGCACTCCAGGATATCATCGACGGTATCCGCAACCTTCAGGGATAAATAGGTCAATGTTGGAGGGGCGGAAAGTATTTTTTTCCTTTCAATCTCGGAAATCCCGGATATGACGACTTTTTGATCTACAGGTAAGCATATTTCTTTAACGATGTTTGGGCTGTCTCTAACGCGGTCGCCGCCTAGAGTGCGGGCTTTGGTTGGTCTGTCTTCAGGGATATCTAGAATAGACGACTTCCGTTTTGAACCAGTGGAGGTTGTAACGCCGAAAGAATCAATAGGGACTTCCGTGACATTGTCGGGAGATGTATATCCCGATGAACGGTGGTCCAGGGAATGAGCGAACGTGGAAGGCTGAGAAATCTCTGGGACTAGACCCGAACTTAGGATGGTGGTGGCAGGACACGTGAGAGAATGCGTGTGGGTGAGTGAATCATGAAATGATGAAGAATTTGCAAGACCAGCAGGGGAATTCAGGCCCCCACAATGTCCTAAGGATTGGAGTTGCGCCCTCCTCTTGGTGTTTCGTTTTGCGATCAGAGTATTAACAACTTCATGGCCATTGCTCGTAGATGGGGCTCCGAAGCCATTCAGGCCGTGGGTTTGATGAGACGGGCGGTTAGGTGAGGGCGGAGGTGTCATCCGTTGTCCGGACGATGCCACTGGGAGGCTCGTGTGGGACCAGCCCTCGGGTAGAGGGGGGAGGGTAAAGCCAAATTTTTGTAGATACTGTTGCTGAACAGAATGCGGTGCAATACCTTCAAGCTCCTCAGCGTCAAAGCAAAATGCTGCAAGTGTGCCATCGGAAGATACGGCGTATAGTGTCAAGCCATCCCACGACCTGCCCGTTGTCATTATCATGATGATTTACGTAGGACATTCGCCTCACCAACTTAAGTCCATAATTTGTCTCTCGAAAACTTCCTTAGCCACAATTATTGGCCTCGCAGATTTCGTTTGCCAAATGGACACCGAGCGATCATCGGCGCCAAGGGCGACAACAGAACAGATGTTAGAAGTGGCAACTGGGGAACCTGGATTACGGAGGAATATGTGGGGATTATATGCCTGGGAACATGAGTTTAGACTGTTTGCCATGCTCAACGCAGACTCACAGCTACTTCCACAGTGTTTTCATGTCCAACAAGGCTAATTTCCGACGTCCAGCTGTTGCGGGCGATAACAGCTGCAATAAATACAAATCCCTTGTTATTGGTGGCATTTGAAGCAGTGATATGTGCACCATCCGGTGACCAACTGGATGAAAAGTGAATGAGGTCTCCAGAAAGACGGAAGTGGCCAGACTCACCTGAGTCGTCGGAAGAAGGTGCTTCCAGGAGAATCTTCGAAAGGCTTTCGAACCTCAGCCTCGAGTTCCCAATCCGTTGTACGCCAGATTTTGACACTGCGGTCGTCGGACTGCGTTGCCAAAAACTCTCCAACTGGGTCCCAGCAAACACCCTTGACGAAACCATGGTGCTGATCGATCCTGCGTATTCGTTCTTAGAAGGAAAGAAAGGCCATATCATGATGAAAAAGGTGGTTGATCTGCAATGTTAAAGGGCGCACCTAGAGTATAACCACTCCAAATTAGCACCTGGGAGTCCAGACCCACAGAAGCCAAATACCGATCCTCCGGAGACCACGCAAGGTCAGTCACATCTGTAGGAGGCACTGAATTTAATCTCATTGTACAAAAAATCAGAATCACGCACCGCTCTCATGACCCGGCAACCGCTTCAGCGGTTTCCAACCCTCGACATTAACCTCATCTGAACCCCATACCTTACCTCTCGCAGTACTAAAAAAAATCGCAGAAATTTTGGGAAACGCCCCAAAGAGAATCGACGAAGAACACGAACGGGTCAAGGTCCCATACCATCACAATTTCATCATCACTTCCGCTGGCAAGCCACCTACCGGAATGGGCCCAACGGACACACAACACAGGACCGGTGTGCATGGTCAATGTACATAGCGACTTGGGGGGTCGATTCGATTGCTCTGATGCACTATTGATGATGGGCTTTGTGCTCCATATTCTGATTTTTGCGTCAAGGCCACCAGTGGCGATGCGGGAGCCATCAGGGTGCACATGGACTGAAAAAATGGACAAACGCTTGGGTGCCTGGTCACTTTTTCCGGAGTCTTTAAAAGGTGGGATCAACTAGAAGAATGGTGGTGGAGAAAGGAACTACGAACCATTATGGATGACCCATGAAGGCTTGGTGAACCTCATGGCAAGTTGTTGAGTGAGTAACGTGCCTTATCGGCAACACCCGGGGAAACCAGCCACTGTTGTACTGTACCAGTCCAGTCCAATAACTCGCCAACTCGTCATTACGGTCATGGTCAACGTGGTCATACGTGAAGTTTGTGCTTCCCCTGCATCTTCTACTTACATTTCTGATTGGCGCTTTCACCCAAAGGTGGTCAACAACGTCTGGACCTTCTCGACGTACGTTTCGACGCTTCTGATTACCGCATCGTTATGACCCTTTGCTTACTGTAAATTAGTTCATTCACACGACTGGGGCTCTTCAGAATCGGCGGTCGCTCCACCGCGATCAGACTCACATCGGGCGATGTCTGGGTCCTTGCCTCCACTCCACTGACAACTGAGACCAAAGAAACTATTGACCGTCTCGGCCCGGTCAAGTTCATTGTTGGGCCTAACTCAGTCCACCATCTTTTTCTGGGTAGGTCCGTTGGAGTAATCAGATGCCTACTTCCAATTCATCATTTCCAAGCTGAATTTCACGAGGCCTATCCTAATGCTCGTCTTTTCTCCGTTGCGGAGGCCGTCGAGAAAAAGAGAGGCGAGAATCTAAGTTGGCATGGCTGTCAGTGAGATTTCAACGTCCTCGAACCGTCAATTGACATGACATAACTTCCCAGACTGGAGTGATTCAGACCGGTGGCCTACATTTGGCTTCGAGGATGAGGTAAGAGTCATCATCCACGTCCTGGCTTGGGTTGACACAAGCAGATTAAATCCTGGCAAGCGGAACATTCTAGTTACTAATGTTTGACTTACGGCACAGCAGCTATTTTTCAGGTTTTAGGAACAAAGACGTCGCATTTCTTCATGCTCCATCCAAGACTCTAATCGTGGCTGATCTGATTTTTAATTTGCCTGCTACGGAACAGGTAGTGCACTGTCCCAATAGTTACCGGAACCCATGAATTCACTTCTCAGTATTCTGAATCCTCCATAGGCAGCGGTCTCCCACTAGTTAGTCGGTGGTTAAACCCCTACACTGTGTTCCACCGCAAACTGGCAAAGGTGCTTGGGATCGACGTTATGTACGTCCTTAATATTTCATTGGATTGGGCAGTAACTCTGAGAACAAAATCTACTGTAGGGCGATGAACAGGGATGTCGAGACCGTCGCAAGCTGGGACTTTCAACGCATAATTCCCTGTCATGGAGTATGGTTTCCGGTGTTTGATCCTGAACTCCTGGCTAATACCCTGAATAGGACGTTATCGAAGTAGATGGAAACCACGCGTGGCGCTCAGCATATCGAATGTATTTGCGATGAGTAATTACCCTCTCTGATGAATCGTCCCCTTCAATGGATGCCTTGAAAGATCACAAATGGCAAAGACATGGCGCCCACAGATCAATTCCGTGGTCATATCCTTCTCACACATACATGTCTTAAACAGAATGGGGAATAATTGGTTTGTTGGTTCTACTGTAGTACACAAATGATATGGTGGATACAAATGCTTCTTGGTTCCCAGGGGACTCGATATAAGTGTGACGTGCTAGACTATCGGAGAAGAGTGTTCAGAGATCTGAGTGCGGCGGCATCTGTAAATGCAGCGATGACTGTTAATGAGCAACTCGCCTGACTGTCGGAGTGCACGCCGGGTGGGGACTCCACTGCCTTTCCCACTCCCGCAGACAGCGGACAAAACCAGAGTTAGGTTTGATGCATGGACGGCGCTGGCGGACGAACGTGACGGCAGAGTCAAATGACATGCCGCGTTTGCGGATAAGATATGCTATGACAATTGCTGCCGAGCGAGAGACACCCTACGCCAAGAGTATAAGAAATCAAAACATCATAAACACTACCGTCAATCAAAGTTCATAGGCGACCATGAAAGCAGTTGGAGGAACGTGAAAGACTAGGGCAGAAACAATGCTCACCTGTTGACAGTGGACGAGAACATTGCGACCCCTACGCAAGGCTGAGTCGATGTCTTCGACTGCATCTTCGAGATGTGGCTTGAGGTCTTGGCTCTCGAGGTCCAAGATATCCAAACGGTAGCACTCGTAACCGTCTTGTTCAGATGCGGGAAGCCATGGAACATCGAGGACTTGAACGATGTGATGTATCTCATGTTCCTTGAGTATGGAAGGATCGAGGACAGCGGAGATTGATCCAAGGTAGAGAGCACCAGGGTTAGAGCATTGAAGCCTAGGGGGAGAAGAGGGAACGGATGGAAGAATGAGATGCATGGGGGTGCACATCGCTTCCGCAACCTCTGGAGGGAGACCTGAAAAACTGATCATGGGATGAAATGACTTGGGCAAGAAGACGGAAGTATGTGTTTATAAGGCCATCGTGAACGACGCCTGTGTGCGGGCAGGGGTCTAGCCTTGAGTGACGTTGCTTGTGCTCAGCCCTAACCCCAGTCTTGAGTTTGCTGCAATTACGAGACTGTACTATATCATTCCTCCCCTCCCCAGGGACAGGAAGGATGGTAGTTCAAATTTTGCTGTATGCTACTTTCGTTCACCGAGAAGGGGGAAGGGGTCAAGTCTGTATTTGACACCGTCTGGTCAGTTAGCTATCTATCCCGAGCGACTGGGACTACTACGACATCGAGTGGAGTGCCATGTTGTACTGTATGCTGCATATCAGAGCGGCTATTATCGAGGGCTCGACTGCTAGGGCGGTTGTCATCGTCGTCATCAAATGATCGCTTGCTTGAAATAAATGGGCGCGAGTTTGTCATCCAGTCATCACATGCATCACATCGGCATCGCCTCAGTCATCGCCTCGTCGCCTCACGACGAAGTTGGTTCACACGCACGAGCCAAAAGTCGATTCAAGTACCGCTTGAGAGCCCGCCATCCTCGTCGCCACACCCACCACTACCGCAGCGCACTCTTATCCCTCCTAAACACTCAAACTCGTCTCCTCGCATCATGGCTGACATTCGCAGGAAACTCGTTATTGTTGGTGACGGTGCTTGCGGCAAGGTATTATCTCTGCCTTTGTTTTTTTGTCCTCCACCTGGTTAATAGCCCCCTTATACAGACCTGCCTCTTGATCGTCTTTTCTAAGGGCACATTCCCCGAGGTTATAAATTCCCCCTTGTAATCCGACCCGACGTAATCTGACAGTAAAACATAGGTGTACATCCCTACCGTTTTTGAGAACTATGTTGCCGATGTTGAAGTCGACGGCAAGCACGTTGAGTTGGCTTTGTGGGATACCGCTGGCCAAGAAGATTATGACCGTCTCCGCCCTCTGAGTTACCCTGATTCGCACGTCATTCTCATATGCTTTGCCGTCGACTCCCCAGACTCCCTCGACAACGTGCAGGAGAAAGTACGTTTTGCCTCATTGATCTCATGGGCGGATGCTTCATCCATGTCGTCTAGTGGATCTCAGAAGTGATGCACTTTTGTGCCGGCCTACCTATAATTCTAGTTGGTTGCAAGAAAGATCTACGACGTGATCCAAAAACTATCGAGAACCTCAGGAAGACCAGCCAGCGACCTGTAACCCCAGAAGAGGTACGAGCTTTTCGCACTCATTCCGTGCTTTGGCACTCACGGGTGTTTGTAGGGAATGGCCGTGGCGCAGAAGATTGGTGCCAGACAGTACCTGGAGTGTTCGGCTAAGTCAGGTGAAGGTGTTCGTGAGGTTTTCCAATACGCCACCCGCGTAGCTCTTCTTAGTCGATCCACCCGTTCCAAGAAGCATACTCATTGTATTGTACTCTGAAGTCTGGGACGTGAGAGACTTGTTGCGCTCTTTTGTCATTGATGCCAGTGACCTTTCGAGCAGTCACTCCCATCCCTTCGTCATACCCACCATTAGTCGTCCATAACAGCATATGTAGTACGGTCGTGATATGTGTGCCAGGCAATCTTACGCTCAGCTAGTCTGGTTTTCCAGAACAATCCCGATACCGTACGTCCTTTCTCCACGGCTTTGTTTAATTCCATGTTTCTGCCAGGTAGTTATATACATATGATCTGAGTGCTCACCAGTGTTCCCGATATGTCTTACACGCTGGTAGTCGTGACAATCGAACAAGAGAAAGGTAAGGAGAAAGCTCGATGATACCGAAATTTCCTCTGGATTGTATATCCAAGGCGTGTATGTTTTCAACTGGGGATAACCGATCACCAGATAACGTATCAACGGTACCAGAGACAGATACCCCTGACAGCGACGGATGACCAATGCCAACTGAACTGTAAAATTTTACACGCAGCGGCAAAATATATATATTCGAGGGGAGTAGATCACCCACATCGACAGTGCTGGTAAATCTGTGCTCAAGGGCAAGGAGCCAGGAGGGATCACCGCGTCATATTTGGAGCGATATTGAAGAGGTGGTCAGCTTGTCACACGTAACCAACTATCAACTGAGGGTCGTACGTGGCGGTGGCCAGGCACAAACACACGTCGTAGACATTGATAGGAATGCCTGACCCCCGCCACTGATCGGCAGCCTTATCATCGTCCATCCATGGTCAAATCTGTGAGAACACGTGGCGCAGTGGCGTCGTCGGGTAATGATAGATGGATAGGAGCGTGCAAATGAACAATTTTCTCCAAACCCCAAAGTCCAAAGTACCAGATAAAGCTAGTGAGGCAATGAACTGGGAATGGACGACCATCTAGATTGTGACGCGTCCAAAAAAAAATCTATGAGAAGCATGCTTTGTTGGTTTGCTCCTCCACTGGCAATCCGCTGCATGGTGACAATATCAGTCGCCATTCAGCAATCCAGTCAATGTGGTGTATTCCGAAAGTTTGTAGAATGCTCAGTGATAAGCGGTCAAGCGCACGGAAGTTTTTTGACTGGTCAAAAGTAAATATTCGATCCAGATTTTATCTGATGTTACTCGACAAATTGTAGTTGCTCTGATAGCACCAATCTCTGATCCAACCAGCGTCATGACCCCGCACAACTAGCGAGTCAAGGATGCTCAGCATCGCGTCTTTCATCCAACGTGTTTCCAGGAAGCGATTTGCCTCAACGGGAACGGGCATCGGAGAGGTCTGAGAAAGTAGCTGCTTGAAAGGGGACAGAAACATCTCTGCGATTGTCCAAGTCGATTTTGAGCTGGAATTATTTGCCTCGCGAAGACAGGCCGACACGACAAGTGCGCAGCAGACGGGATCGGATGAGAGAGCGGGGATGTTGTACACGGGGAAAAGCGCGGCCAGAATAAAAATACTGGAGAGCTGGTGCCCTTCGTGGAGGGCGTGTAGTAGTTGACGGGCGGCAACGAGGGTGAGGTCCATGCGATAAGCCGGGCGATTACTGAATACACTCAAGGCGAGCTCAGGACAGCGAAGTTCAACGCAACGGCCTGTGTAAAGGAGGTTAGAGAGCAAATTAATGGCCGCAGGATTTTGAGCTTGTTCACGCTCCAACTACGTACGGACGAATGCATTCGCGTGCTCATCACGAAACTGTCTGCCACCCTCGACAAACTGCGAGAACTTGCTCGATACGCGCTCAAGCTGTTCCGGACGAGTTGCAAGATCGAAAAGATAGAACCAGGCACTACTGCGGATTTGGGTGGAAGCACCTTTGGATCGGATTTGACCGATTTGGGTCGAAAGCAAATCCAAGGCGTTCTCGAACCTCTGACTGCGAAAGTTTCCGTGGGTTGTTTCGGGAGTGGATTGGGGTGCATGTGGAACTCGCGTATCAGCTCTTGTTAACGGGGATGAGCCGTTTGTCTCCTCGGCATGTGAATTTTTGTTAGCCGCGGGCACGGGTTTCGTGCTGACAGCACGGGCTGGGCAAGAGATTGACGATCAGCAGCTGTCCGCAAAGAGGGCATGGAATCGAGTTACCAATGAACCGAGCATGAGGTTGGTTTTCTGAGAAGCACCTTCGAAGAAAAACGGAACGCGAAGCCATGCACGAGGCTCGAAAATCAACGCTCCGGAGCGTTTTGGATGGCATCCCCCTCGGCCACATGATGGGCGGTGGGTCCGTGAAGTAAGTAACGGAAGAGCACCGTGACAAGGTACTCGCCCGGGCCTGTGGGTAATTGCAGTCGTGGGAATATGCGCCCTCAAACACCGCCAAACTTGACACTAAATGCAAGAGCATAGTCAGTCAATTAATGTGGGTACTTGGACTTGTAACACGCTTTCATGTATCAATCATACACATTTTTCCGCCCCTTCTCGATTAGTCTGCTAGGTTGCCCAAACCGTCATTGATTCTAGTGCGCGATCAGAAGTGGGTTTGTGGATTATAGCGATTACGGCCTAGGTTTCTTGGCATCACTTTTGACACTCAATGCAACCAATCGACAGTGTATTGCGAGAAATTCTGTCTCGACTGGTCCTAGCTTGCTGTGTGGGCGGTGTCGTGTGACTCGTGTGACTCCACTTGGAGACCCGTCTGTATATCTTAGGACTGTGGCGTATGTGCCGTGGGAAGTGGCGAAGGCACAGGTTCAGCCTTTCTCACGCCAGAAGTTGCGGGTGCACACGGCGATAACACAAGGCCGAGGGGGAGGAAATGGACTGTATGCCCATGGAACACCAGAATTCGTATGAGTTGAGAAGCTCACTGTATGTCGCACATGAGCTAGGTAGTACTATTGAGATACATGATATTGGGTGATTGTCGGGTCGGCTCGATGGGACTATCAACCGAATTGTCGTACGTGGTTCCTAGCGGAGTACCTTTATGACGGAATCCTCGATTTCATCTGCCAAATAGATCTTTACTTGCCGAACACGGGACGCGTCGGGCACTAAGATAGCTGAATGGGGTCGCGAATTATGATTGGAAGATACGGGACAGCCAAGAATTTTATAACCAAGAATTCGTTACGTTCCATCCATCACTCGTTGAATTTTACCCACCCCCCCCACCCCCTCACTCAGTGCCATGGTCAACATCACCTTCGACGACTGTGAGTTTCGAATTGTCGTCTCGGACCATCTGCCAGAATTTGACCCTCCGCTGCAGCCCACGATATCAACTGGTTCAATCCAGCGACCGAAACCATCCAGGTTTACAACGCAGGCGATATCGCATGGATCATTTCAGCGACAGCCCTTGTCTGGATAATGATTCCTGGCGTCGGCTTCTTCTACTCCGGACTCCTGAGGCGTAAAAATGCTCTGTCAATGATCTGGCTTAGCATGATGACCCTGGCAGTCGTCTCATTCCAGGTAAGCCGTCAAGCTTGTTTCGATGTACGGTGGTCTCACATGCCTCCTGCAGTGGTTCTTTTGGGGGTGTGTGTACTAATGACGCAACCGTTCCGACTTGGCTCATTATTCTGTTTCTAGGTTTTCGCTCGCGTTTAGTGACACCGCCAGCAGGTTCATAGGGGACCTTCGTCAGTCTCCTCCTTACCTCTCTGTGTTGTAGCAGAACGTGACCACTACCTACAGGCTACTTTGGCCTCAAGAACGTTCTTCTCCAGCCCTCCGTCGGGAGCCCGCTGATCCCGTCCCTGATGTTCTGCGTCTATCAACTCATGTTCGCCGCTATCACGCCCATGCTCGCCGTTGGTGCCCTTGCAGAACACGGGCGTCTCGGTCCTGCCATAGTGTTCGTTTTCGTCTGGTCGACACTTGTTTATGACCCCATCGCTTGCTGGACCTGGAATCCCAACGGCTGGTCGAACAAGCACGGAGGCCTCGATTTCGCAGGAGGAACTCCAGTTCACATCTCATCCGGCACTGCCGCCCTGGCAATCAGTATCTTCCTCGGAAAGCGCCGCGGCTACGGCACTCCCCGTCTGGCCTACAAACCGCACAACTCGTCGTATGTCGTACTCGGCACCGTGTTTCTGTGGTTTGGTTGGTTTGGTTTCAACGGCGGTTCAGCGTTGGGCGCCAACTTGCGTGCCATTCAAGCTTGCATCGTCACGAACCTTGCCGCCAGTGTGGGCGGCTTGACATGGATGCTTTGGGATTACCGCCTCGAGCGCAAGTGGTCCGCTGTGGGTTTCTGCTCCGGGGCTGTTGCAGGCCTTGTCGCAATCACCCCAGGTTCAGGTTTCGTCGGGTCTCGTACGTATCTCATATCCAGTTCATGACTCCTTCACTGAAGTAAAATACTAGCTGCTGCTGTTCTGTTCGGCGTGATGGGAGGGACACTCTGCAATTTTGGGACTCAGCTCAAGTTCTACCTAAACTACGATGACGCCCTCGATATTTTCGCCGTCCATACCATCGGCGGCATAGTCGGAAATGTATGTTGGACCTCAGTTGGCTTCTCGCTTAATACTGAAACGCACCGCCTGCTTAACGTAGGTGCTCACGGGGATCTTCGCACAGAAATCTGTTGCGGGCTTTGACGGTATGACCAGCATCAAGGGTGGTTGGCTCGACGGAAACTGGAAGCAACTGGGGTGGCAGCTTGCTGACTCCTGCTCCGGCTTTGGCTATTCGTTCGTGATGACAACCATCATTCTCTGGGTCATGCACTTCATCCCTGGCCTTAGTCTCCGCTGCAATGAAGAGGCGGAGATCGTCGGAATTGACGACTACGATATGGGTGAATTCGCCTACGATTACGTTGGCCTCGAACAAGATCTCGGTGCCAGAGACGTTGAAGGAGGGTTGGAACGGGAGAAGATTCATGCGACCAGCGGCGGTCGGGAGCCCCATCATCATGTGGATGGCGATAGCAGTGGTGGTGCAAGCGAGGAGAAGCGTGCTGCCGCATGATAGGCTCTGTCTGTGTTCTATCGTGATCTAGATATATGTTCGTTTGAAACTTTCCACTCGTTTGCTTATATTGTCTGTTTGTTTTTAGATAGCGGAGCGTGTACGTTTCGGCTATCATAGTGTTTTACTTCTCTCACAACTGGAGCGCGGTCCTTGCGCGGGATGCATAAATGACACTCCGTTATGCAGAAACTGCAATCGTTGACTGACCATATATAGGAGGTGTATTACGCAAGGGAATAATGTACCGAGGTGTTGTGTCCCGTCCTCATAGGCCACATCGCCTCATCCCTCATCCATCCGATATCAACACGTGTTTCGGCTTTAATTAAGTTTGCTCAGTCTACAGTAAATGACATTAATATGTAGGTGGCTGACAAGTTTTTTTTTTTGCCAATTGGCAATTGGTTTACGTAATTGGCAATGCCCCGAAAACGGAAAGTGGATGGAGCTGTCATGACATGATGACAGACAGAAAGTGAGGTGAGATAAAAGCAAAATCACAGTGCCTTTTCCCTTCAAAAAAAAAGAGCATTATATCTACATATATGTTAGCTGTTGAGTATTACTATGAAGCCAATAGACACAAAAATACAAGTAGAGAAAATTCATCAATGAGGCGTGCGTGTTCCCGTGCCCGTGCAGATCTTACAAGTCTAGTCCCGCTCATTCTCTGGTGGAATGCCACGTCACGATTTGTCAGAGGCAAAGAAACATGAGCCATGAGCCATGAGAAAGAGGAAAGAGGTGCACCCAGAGGGTACACCCGTGTCTCACGGCTGCTTCTATTGCGATAAATGCCCGCGATGACATCACCACCCTTTTTTTGTCGCATTCGCATATAAGTCCGTGGTTTTGCTCGGATGTCTACCATACCCCACTCCACGTCACCCTCCGTTCAGCATGGTCCAGGGAACTATGAAGGCGTTGTGGTATAATGCGGTAGGTCTGAGCGGTATTTCCGTTTCAAAAATTTATTTCAACCACACCCAGCCACGAGATTTCGTTATCAAGGACGTCCCAATCCCACAAATCAAGGACGACGAAGTCCTCCTTAAAGGTCAGCTAAACTGCCAGCCAAAGTTCATCCTTCAAGAAACACGCTCATCGGCATCGCTTCTTTCTAGTTCATAGCTGCGGTTCGCGTCATCCCCTTCCGATTATGTCTTAGGTGTCGCTGACCTTCAAGTTCCAAATCGTAGGTATGTGTGGCACTGATGGTCACATACACGAGGGCGAATTCATCTCCTTATTTCCCGTACGTGAAGCTGATCGCTACTATTGGAGCCACTACTTTACATTGTTACCGCTTCCATATCAACAGCTCATACCCGGGCACGAAGCAGTTGGCTCCATCGTCGAGCTGGGGAAGAACGTAAAAGGCTTCGCCCTTGGCGATCGATGCGTGGCTGATGTTGGCATAACGGTAGGACTTGACGTCATCGTGATCGTGACTCGGCTGACCACTGTCAGTGCGATAATTGCTTTTATTGTCGCAGGGGTCAATCTCTTCTGTGTGAGAACTTCCGTGCGCGCGGTGTTAGCTCTGAAGGCGGGTTTGCGGAGTACATTGCATAGTACGTGTCTAGTCCACCCTACTACACTGAGAGGTTCTCATCCTGAAATAGTCCGCAGCATAAGCTTTATAAGATCCATAACCTCACCGATGAAGAGGCGACCCTCCTCGAACCTGCTGCATGTGCCATTCACGGGCTAGACAAGTTGAATGCTCCAGTTGGCGTTGAGGTTCTCCTGATTGGTGCTGGACCCACTGGTCTCATCCTCGCTCAACTACTCAAACTGAATGGAGCGAGCAAAGTTACACTTGCTGCGAACAAAGGTATCAAAATGGACGTTGCCAAACAACTCGATGCTGCGGACGAGTATATCGAGCTTGATCGACAGAAACCGGAACACCAATGGGCCAAGCTCAAAGAAGACAATCCATACGGTTTTGACGTCGTTGTCGAGGCTACGGGAGTTGAAAAAATAGCTAACGAAGCAATCAACTACGTACGCCGGGGGGGAACTTTGATGATCTATGGCGTGTACGAAAACAAGGCCCTTGTCCACTGGCCCCCCTCGAAGATTTTTGGCGATGAGATAAGGGTGCGTCTCTAGAGTTCGAGACGTCAGTTTTCTGATCAGAATCTTGAACTATTCCTCTCTAGATCATTGGCTCATTCTCGCAAACGTTTTGTTTTCCCCGCGCAGTGGCCTACCTAGACAGTAAGAAAATCCGAGTCTCTGGCATGGTGAGCGACATCGTGGGGTGGCTCGTGCACATGCTGACATCCTGCCACGCCTGTAGGTGACCGACGTGTTCAAGCTAGAGGATTACAAACTCGCTTTGGACAAGATGAACAGTAGGGGCGCCCTCAAGATTGCCATTAAGCCTTGAACCTGCAAGAAAGCCTGAGCTGTTGCTGTATGTCCCACAATAGTCAGCGCGGGTGAAGTTTCAGGTCCTGTGGCGAGTCTGAGAACAAATATCGGTGTCTACAAGCGGTTAGTGGAGGATAAAGTGCATGGTGTAAAAAAAGCGTCGTCGCGTAAATCAAGTCACCCCATTCAATTCAATGAGTGGCCACATTCAGTTGCTGGGAGGTCCGAGAACCGCACCTTCTCCCTAACCCCAATGTATCTGCGTCAGAGTCTTGTCGGTTGTGGGTATTCACACAAGGTCACGGTATCATGATATCGTCGTCGTACTCGTCCGTGACATCGGAGAACGGTTTTACAAGAGGAATGCGCTACAGGCGCCATGGTGAACATTGTGGCGTCGCTCTGGCCTTCATTATTCCCCTTCCTCCGAGAGGAATTGTAACACAGGTGGGAAGTCCACGCTGTTGTGAGTTCGGGGAGGGTCTAAGGGTCCGAGGCGGGTTCGCGATCCCGAAGGGAAAGCGAAGGCGCGAGGGAGAGAGAGAGGGTGTATGTATGAGGCCGCGATCCCGAAGGTTCGAGAACGCGCGAAAAGAGATCGTAACGGTCGTAAGGAGTCACTTGAGGCGGCGGCACGCAGACGGAAAGAGAAGGGGAACGCTGGGCCATTATTACCTATTGCCTGCCCATGGCCAAGGCCAAGCGAGGAAAATTACAGTTTATACAAGTACGCTACGCGCGGCGAGTAGCGGTGAAGAGGGAGCGGTGACATCCGGTGTCCGATGGCTAGGTAGGAAGAGGAAAGGCTGGCAAAGAGAGCGGGAGGTCTAGGACGAAAGAAGGATAAAGGAATATACAGAAGAGGGTAAAATAGTCCTATATGCAGTAAGATGCGAGTCCAGTAAGGCATGGTCCCGAACGGGGCCCGACTGGCGAGGTGTCGTGCACGTCGTGCGTGACATGACATGGCATGACAGCTATCGAGGCGGCGCGCACTTGTGGCGTCGGCCGGCGAAGGGTGAGCGATCCGCGTGTCTTCGGCAACTAGGTTTAAGGCGTTGAAGGGACGAGGAATCGATCGAGGGGAGACAGAGGCGGGGGACAAAGGGATGGAGGCGTGGCAAGAGTGGCAAGTGAGGACTTGCAGGCGCATGGAGGGCGCCACGTGGTCGGATGTGCTCGATCCGAGGAGACGATATCTTACCCCGCGAGACATCCCCTGCCTCCGAGCGCACTGTCGTCCGCAAACAGCGCTCGGTCACACCTTCGTCTACTTCTCAGGGAAGGTCGACTCCTCAGCCTCAGCTGCAACAGCAACCTCATACCTTACAGAATCTCGCAAGGAAATGGCAGTCGTGGACGAATGATTTTCTGGTGATGAATGCATATAGCCGATGTCTTTTTTTTTTGTCAATAAAATGAGACGAAAAATCGACCGATCCAATCAAACAACACAGTCCGTGCTGGAGCACACGAAGCCCCAGCAACCCTTTTGTATCGGATTTTCCCAAAGACCCGAAGAAATATCATAAGAGATTCATTCCATGGAACCAAGGACAACGACTCGGAGTAATGGAAGCCTTGCAGAGGCGTTCTTGTGGTTGCTCATCTCCTGAGAATGGCTTGGCTAGTGCCAAGGCGTGGCAACTGCATTTCCCTTTTAGTACAGATTTCCCAGCGCCTCGCGGGTGCGATTTCTTGTAGACGGCACGCCGGAGGAGCGGGGATCGATCATGTCGGGCCGGTCGGATAGCCCTAGATATATGCGTAGTGTAGTGATTAAACTGTATGCGTCAACGTTTCCCACCATCGATCTGACACTGTCCCAGTCCCCGTTCTCCTTATCTTTTCATACGCATGGCTTCAAACCCTACGGCACGAATAACTTCCCGTTTGAATAACCTGCCTTCTATATCCTTGCCCACGGATTATCCCCGGCCTTCTGACGCACACCGCCCTGTCGAAGCGGTTCACGTCGCCGAACTGTCGGAGCAAACGTCGCTCAGCTTGCTAAAACTCGCCCTGTATGACGAGAATTTTGCTGACGATGAGGATGATCTAGCAGTGGCCGGTCGTCCTTCAGCATTTCATTTACTCCTTTCCACATTCGCCGTCCTTTTGCATCGCTACACAGGAGATACCGATCTCGTCATCGGTTCATCCTCTGCGTCCGCGAAGGATCCTCTCATCATTCGTCTATCGGTCGATCCCAGCGATCCGTTCTGGGCTGTCATCAAAAAAGTTCAGCAGGCTGAGCGTGAAGCTGAACAGGATTCTCTTCCTTACGAAACTGTGGTACGAGCTCTTGGAAAAGATAAAGAAGATCTCCCGGAAACTTCCAGGTCCATTTTCCGCGTCAGGTTCTTCGATGAAACGGACGCACAGAAGGAGAATTTTGTCCAGTCCACCGGTCTCACCTCCGATATCACTTTTTTTGTCACTCGCCCCCCTGCTTCTATCCACGAATCCATCGCCCCTCGGATAGCTTTGCGCATCATATACAACTCACTCCTCTTCACTCGAACTCGTATTTCTTGTATCGTTGATCAGCTCTCTGCCCTTCTCCGGAGAGCTGCTCTTCATCCGTTATCCCCAGTAGGGTCCATCTCTTTGATGACACCTGCGCAACGAACCAACCTCCCTGATCCAACCGCGGACCTAAATTGGTGTGATTGGAAAGGCGCTATCACGGATGTGTTTTCAGAAAATGCTCGCCGCTTTCCACAACGGCCTTGCGTTGTACAAAGCATTCCTGCGGCAAATCTGGACGAGCCACAAGAGCGAAATCATTTTTCATATGGAACAATACTTCGGGCATCTAATACTCTTGCCCATCATCTCATTTCCGGCGGTATCAAGCCAGGAGATATAGTCATGATATACGCCCATCGCAGCGTTGACTTGGTGGTTGCGGTTATGGGAACGCTGAAGGTTGGGGCGGCTTTTTCTGTCATCGGTATGTTTCGAACAAATGGCAGGTTCGCAAGTTGCTCAGTGATATTTTGTAGATCCGGCATACCCTTCCTCCCGCCAGAATATCTACCTTCGCGTTGCTCAACCCCGTGGGTTAATTGTCCTCAAAGGTGCGGGGACGATCAACCCCACTGTCCGAGCTTTCATAGCTTCCGAGCTTCAAGTTTGCGTCGAAGTACCCGCATTAGAACTTTACGCAGATGGCACCATTGTTGGAGGACATGGTAGTGGCGATTCGGATGTTCTCCTCCCCCAATACTCCATGGAAGACACAGATCCAGACATTGTTCTCGGCCCGGATAGCGTTGCCACTCTGTCTTTTACGAGCGGGAGTACCGGGATACCCAAGGGGGTCAAAGGTCGACACTATAGCTTGACTCATTTCTTCCCATGGATGGGCGACGAGTTCAACATTGGGCAGACTTCTAAATTCACCATGCTCAGTGGTATCGCCCACGACCCCATTCAGCGGGATAGTGAGATTAGCCAGTTACTCTTTCTGCTCCATATACTTATTCCACCATCTCAGTGTTTACTCCTCTTTTCTTTGGAGCCGAACTTCATGTTCCGACCTTCGATGATATCAACACCCCTGGGCGGCTGGCAGAATGGATGGCAAACAGCGAGGTGACGGTAACCCACTTGACGCCGGCCATGGGACAGCTTCTGTCGGCCCAAGCCACCCGTCAAATCCCTTCCCTCCTCAACGCATTCTTCGTGGGAGATGTCCTGACCAAACGTGACTGCACCCGCCTCCAGTCGTTGGCAGCCAATGTGCGCATCATAAATATGTACGGAACGACGGAGACCCAACGAGCTGTCTCTTATTTCGCCATACCAAGCATTTCAGAAGATTCTACGTTCCTCGCTACACAAAAAGATATCATGCCCGCGGGCCAAGGCATGATCGACGTTCAGCTTCTAATCGTAAATAGGAATGACAAAAACGTCCCTTGTGCGATTGGAGAGATTGGGGAGATTTATGTACGGTCAGGAGGCCTAGCAGAGGGATACTCGGATCCAGCTGCCACTGCCGAAAAGTTCGTCTTAAACTGGTTCTCCGTAACAGCTCAGCGACAGGACACACTCCTTCATCCGCCTAACGGGGCTCTCCCCAGCCCAGAAGTTAAACATTGGAAAGGGATTCGTGATCGCATGTATCGCTCTGGAGACCTCGGTCGTTACTTGCCAAACGGCACTGTGGAATGCACTGGGCGCGCCGACGATCAAGTTAAAATCAGGGGATTCCGTATAGAGCTAGGAGAGATTGATACACACCTCAGCCGACACCGTCTTGTGAGGGAGAACGTCACGCTGGTCCGGAGAGACAAAGATGAGGAGAAGGTTTTGGTTAGCTACTTTGTTCCGCTTGAAGGGCGCGATCTCGATGGCTTTGCCAGCGATCTACCGGACGAGGGGGACGTCTTTGGTGGTATCCACAAGTATAAGCGTCTCATCAAGGATATTAGAGGATATCTCAAGACAAAGCTTCCCAGCTACAGCGTACCTACATGTATGTTTCCACGCCAACTTTGACGCGAATACTAAATGGACATCATCTAGTATTCGTACCGTTGAAGAAAATGCCGCTGAATCCGAATGGGAAAATAGATAAACCGGCCCTTCCATTCCCGGACACTGCATATGCGTACGCTGCGCGACCTCAATCGCATGGTCGCGCTGCTAGTCCAACCGAGCAGACCATGCGGACTATATGGTCGCGAATTCTCCCATCTGTGCCATCCCCGATTCCATTGGATGAGAGCTTTTTTGACCTTGGTGGTCATTCCATCCTTGCCACGCGGCTTATTTTCGAGATTCGGAAAACATTCGTCGTGAATGCACCCCTTGGTTTGATATTCGACAATCCTACCATTGCAGGATTGTCTATGGCGATAGACTCCTTGCATACTGCAGATCTTGGGCTCACCAGTTCTATGGATCTTGTAGCTCCAAACGATACACAAGTGTCACTCACGGGGAGGCATCCAGCAAATTATGGTCAAGACTTTGATACCCTTCGCACAACGTTACGATCCTCCTACCCTCGGCCCTCCTTCCCTGCAGTTGGAGGAAGGGTCACAGTTTTTCTCACAGGTGCTACCGGATTCCTTGGCTCTTTTATTTTGCGTAGTCTTCTATCGCACGAGAGGGTCAAGAAAGTCATCTGTATCGTCCGTTCATCGTCCGATGCGAAGGCCGCCGAGCGTCTAAAGGAGACCGCAAGCGACCGAGGTGTGTGGGACGAGAGCTGGGTTCGTACTGCGCGATTAGAAGTGCTGCGAGGTGACCTAGATCAAGAAGCGTTTGGCCTTACCGCTCATGTATGGGATCGTGTCGCTGGAGAAGCGGACGTGGTAGTTCACAACGGAGCCCTGGTAAGCGTATTTGCCATATTATGCCATGTCCTCTCGATCAACTCACTTCTATGAAAGGTCCACTGGGTGTATCCATACGATAGACTGCGCTCCGCTAATGTCCTAGGGACCCTGAAGGCAATCGAATTTGCATGCTCAGGAAAACCAAAGCAATTTGTTTTTGTATCAAGCACTTCCGCAATCGACACAGACTATTACGTTCGCCTCTCTGAATCCTTGTTGCAGGAGGGAAAAGATGGTGTTCCCGAGGACGACACCCTCAATGGCTCACGCACGGGTCTCAAGACGGGGTACGGCCAATCAAAGTGGGTATCAGAAATGCTATTGCTTGACGCGGGAAAACGGGGCCTGTGTGGCTATATTGTTCGTCCGGGATACATTGTCGGGGATGCTGCAACTGCAGGTGTGTAACGTGTCAAAGTCAGCTGAATGAGTTTAACTAAACTGATCAAATTGCGCTTCAGTCACCAATACGGACGACTTCATCTGGCGCCTCGCAAAGGGATGCATTCAACTTGGGCTTGTCCCCGATATCAACAATTCTATCAACATGGTTCCAGTTGACCACGTAGCTCTCTGTACCACAATGGCTGCGATATTTCCGCAGTCTGGCTCCGGGTTGACTGTTCTCCATGTACGAGCGCGCCCTCTTCCCACCTACAACACCATCTTTTCCTCTCTTTCTCGCTACGGCTTCGCGGCAGAACGATGCGAATACCTGGTCTGGAGACGCAAATTGGAACAGCACGTTATGGAAGTTCAGGACAACGCGTTGTTCCCTCTCCTTCACTTCGTGCTGGATGATTTGCCCACCAGTACAAAGTCCCCTGATCTTGATGATTTGAACATGCGTACCTTGCTTAAAGGTCATCATGACATAGGGGGTCAAACGGTGTCAGACGCGTTGATGGCTAAATACCTCTCCTGGCTTATCCTCGTTGGATTTCTACCTAAACCTTCATTGCCTGGAGCAGATCTTCTTCCCGAGCTGGGCAACGGTTCAGTTCGAAAGGCTTTAGGACGTAGCGGTGCTTAGATTGGCCAGTCTTTTGTAGTAGAAAGTCGCGAAAAGATACATTGTCGTACAGTAAACAGATGATCTTCCCCCGTCCATGGTTCGTTGTTCTCAAGCTAGCTATATTGGTCTCTTTAGGTTCCGTCAACGTAGGAACCAAAAGTCTAGTCATGTTCCAATGTTCGCAACCTTCTCATAATGATTCATCACCGAAACGACGTCATCTCCTGTGAGGTATTTGTGTTTGGCCAGTAACTGTGATCACAGGGGCAATAATTGTCATTGGTGTACCGATGGGTAAGAGGAGAAAACGTACCAATAGCCATACGCGCATGCCTTTCCACCCTCCTGTTTTTATGATGGTAGGCAGAAAATGATCCACAAATTCTATCACTGCTTTGCGGGGGTCCAAGAGATACCGACTTTTCAATCACCTGTAAGCACAAGGCAGCACTTGTAGGAAGGAGGTCAAAGCACCGTCGCTCAGAAAAGATCCATCGATTCCATAATGCCTGCATTGCCTTTTCTTCGTCCCTTATATCATCGATTTCGAACAGCTCCTCATCTCTCTCTAAAAGCGACCACGAGGTTAATCCATAGTCGGACATGGGATATTCCGCAACGAGGTCAAAAAGACGCGGACCACAGGGACGACAAGAGATGATCAGGTTCCCATCGTCGTCTTGCACATTTGAAACCGGGTAAGGATAAACGCCAAGGGGTCCGAGCGGATCCAGAGCACTCGGCGCCTGGTGAATACCATCATCGACTATGTCAGGAACGAGAGAAGCGGTGCGGGACGTAGGGGTTGGCGAAAATTCTGGTTTGAGGTGGAAGAAGGACGGGGCGGGATGTTCCGTAGGCGTAGTGGTCTCACCCACAGATGCCTGTGGATCTTCGAGGCTTGTGTCTGACGCGGGTGAAGCACCAACGGGTGACCAAGGACGAATGGAAGGGCCAATAGGCGAAGAACTTCCTGACCAGATCAGTAGATCATTATATGCATCACATTTAATTTACTTGCCGCGACGATTCGTCATCCTCCGATTCATCAACCACCACGTCATTCCCTGGAAGCTCCAATGCAAGTATCCAGCTCTGTACTCATGAGCAAACGACGACATTCGATGAGGGGTTTACGACTGACACCGTCTTTCGCTTTTCGACAGATCGCCTCGACTTCAAGGTGATCCCATTCTAGATGTGCTTCCAGTATTTCCTTCGTTAAAAGGCGACCCAAGGTATCGCATAAGGGGCAAACTAAATCGTCTATGGACAGTTCCACTTCGTGGACCAAGAATTCTGTGACCTCGTTGTCCCACTCGTCGTCTGAGAGATCAATAGGAAATTTGTAAAGGACGGTCAGTAGTTGTCTTCGGGGCGGGACAACGTCTATAGCGAGACCCATCATTTTGCAGCGTCGAAGAAAGCTAGTTCTGACATTACGACGAAGAAACGGCAGGCGTCTTTTCTTGGAGGTGGCAGCTGTCGATAATGAGAGAGCTCCGAATGATGCGATCATGGTCTTCCACGCATCGTCGTTATCATTAACGACAGCTAGTCCATGTGCACTACTGGTACTCGGCATGGCGTAGTTTGTAGGTTCTAGCGCGGCCTTATTCCCATTGTTACCTTTCAAACGTCAATCGAAGATGTTAATCGTAGTTCACGACCACATGCTCACCAAGTTGAACAGCTAGCTGATAGTGTTTATTCAACGATGTCTTCCCAAATACGATGTTTGCAAAGGCAGCAATATCGACCTGGCTGTCCTTACCTTTATGAGACCATCTTCAGTGCAATATCGGAAGCAACGAAGTACCTTCTGTGTTGGTTCATGAGAAGATAACGTTTCCTGGTTGAGGTCCCTTGTGCCACTGCCCTAGTTCGTCTGGCTGAACTTTTGGCTGCGGTCCCATCAGGAATTCGACCCGACGCATTCGCATCTTTTGGCATCTTGGGGTCATTATTGATGCGGAGAGAACCAACATTCTTGTGCGCAATAGGCTTAAGCCTGCGTTCAGGCTGAGAAAATCCGGTAACAGTAGGTTTGGTTCCGCCGTGGAACCCTGCCACACCAGCAATCGAGTATGGGCGTGACGTAATCAAAACAGGTGGAGCTGTACAAAATGTCAGCGCTTGTCAGCCTTTGTGCTTTGGACAGTGAAAGGAAAGGGGATGAAATCAGACCGCTTTGAGAGTCCTGTGCTCCTGTTGAATTGGACACGGTATGGACTGTCTAGAGAAAGATTAGAACTGAAGCGACCACAGGGTGCAAAAAGGATAAGAGTACTCTTTGCGACGCCCCGGTATGTGCCGACTTTCTTGCAATAGGTGTGTCAGTTCCTCTATTAGTGTGCGGATACCCATGGGCTTGTTTTCGCAATGTCGTTGGAGCCTGAGGGGTGCCACTAGCTTTTCGCGCTCTGCTTAGTGGGGACATGGCAATCGTTCAAATGGCCAGAGAGCACGCTAGATGAGATAGGTTGTAGATTCTGTGACTTCTCTATTCTTGGATCGAACAGGATCAGAGAGCGAACGAAGAGCCCTTGCGATTACTGTATAGATGGGACCGTAGTCACCCCGTACAGGTACAGTGAAAAGGTTGGCGGTGATGTTAGGCAGATAAGATAAGAATATTAACTCCGACAGTTACACATATCTCTTTCAATCACGCGAAGAGTGCCCGTTGTCTCAGACATAGCAAAATTCGCACTGCTACGGATGTGCAGAAGTGATGGAACAGCGCAAATAGGCGACGATACATGAAATCACAACCCTCAAGGACGTAATCAACCGTAGTTCAATCCGCCGTGATTACGATCTCGCTCTCCCCGAGTGCGCTCATTATTGTCCCTTCCTCCCCCGCGAGGTAGGCCATCACCAAACCGATCCATTCCCAGTGGCATCGAAGGTCGTGGGGGTAGATGCGAAATCCGAGGCTTCTGATCAGGTTGCGGCGAGACATTATGAACATTCGGAAGTTGATATGGTGCCGGAGGACCCTGTGCAGGGTAGTGAATGGGGGGAAGATTCACCGACACCCCACTTCTATAATCAAGAGGCTGAGGGTGTGGGTTTTGATGACCAGGGGGTGGCGGAATGCCAGGTCGGGCGGGTAGGGAGGGACGAAAGCTATCCCGAGTAGGATGGCCGCGATTATGATACGGCGGCATATGATTGCCAATTGATGGTGGTGGGAAGCGTGGGGGTTCTACGGGACGTGGAGGAGCGATGGGGGCCTGCGGAGGTTGCTGGCGGCGCCCCCGTTTGTCGAATTCATGAGAGGCTTCATAAACGGGTAATCTTAGGGAAGACTATGAGCAAAGGAACTACAAGACGAAGATGGAAAGGAACGTCACGTTTTGGGATCCGCAGGCAGCGGATCTGTCCAAAAGTAATCGTGTTCAAGGGCAAGTGTCGCAGTGATGCGTTCCGCGGGGTTGCATGTGAGCAACTTGTCGATGAGATCGCAAGTCTCCGCGCCAAATCTCGTGACAATTCTGTCAGCTGAAAGTACAGACCACACTTCTAGTTATCACTGACTGTTCAAAGACAGATTTGAGTCGTTTCGGATGCTGATTGTGATGCTTCACACCCTCACAGCCTGGCAAGGTATCGAAATTTGGCCAGGTATGCTGGTTGGGAGTGCCACACATTTGCCATATCTTCTCAAGTTGGTCCAGGTCCGAGTTTCCAGGGAGAATAGGATGTCGCAAGAACATTTCTCCAAGTACACACCTGAGAACAAGCGTTAACGAATTACCAGGAAAGGTAAATTTTGATCGTACCCAACCCCCCAGATGTCAATTTCTCCGCCATAATTCCTCGTCCCAAGGAGTAGCTCAGGCGGACGGTACCATCGCGTCACGACGCAGTTTGTATAACGCCGTTCCTTCCTGTGCAAGCCCCCAGCATTCGTGTCAATAGTTGCCGAGCTAGGATCGAACGATCGTGCCAGACCAAAGTCTGCGATTTGTAGAGAACCACTGTTCGAGATCAAAAGATTCGCTGCCTTCATATCGCGATGTAAAATGTGATTCTGGGTACGGAGACGTCAAATACTTTGGTAAGCCTGAAAAGTGAAAACGCACTCTATGCATGTATTCCGTACCCTCGAGAAGCTGCTTCATATAAAGTTTGATTTGACTCGGCTGCAACTTCACGCGGTCGTTCTCCAATAACCCAGCTAGATCGTGGTCCATATACGGGAATACCATGTACACGGACAAGGGCCTATCTTTGCCATTACCTAGTTCTGGTGAACAAAGCACGAGTAACAAGATGACAAACAACGCACCATGAACGACGAACATATCAAGCAGTTCTACAACGTTGGGATGTTTGATAGCCTTGAGTATTTTTATCTCTCGCAACGCTGTCACAGGCATTCCCTCCTTTTCGTTGTGCATTAGGATGCGCTTCAAAGCAACAAGTTTGCCAGTCGGGCGGTGCTTCGCTTTATGAACTTCCCTGAAAAGGATATAAGCGTCGGGAATAGGCGGCGAGAAAGAATACGCACCCAAAGGTGCCCTCGCCTAGTTTAGTCATGGTATCATAATCATCATGTTGGCCAGAGCCGACGAATGTTCGGCCGTAGGCCTTGTATTCTTCCTCCCGGGAACGACGGAGGGGGGGACGGGTCGGGCGAGGAGGTTGGGTTTCTTTGGATTTCTCACTCGTCCTTGAGATACCCTTTTCAGGTATAAAGACGTCAGCTTCGTCTCCGGGCGCCCTCTCGCCATTTGGTGAACGAGAGAGGGGATGAGACAGGGGACAGGGAACCACGGGCGGAGGAGGCTTTTTCGGGAGAGGGAAGGAAACTGTTGGATGCAGTCCTTGAAGTTCGGAATGTGGAGGGGTAGGTGGGGGGGGAGATCTAGGTTGAGGGGGTGTTTGAGTTGGGTAGGGTGATGGCGGGTGCGGCATTCGAACTAGGGAGGGTTGTTGTGGGGAGACTGGACGGTATTCATTGGCGATAGGCCTGCCACGAGTGGACTCATACCTGGGCCCATAAGAGTCCCTTTCGTGGCCTCGATCGTAGTAGTCACGATATGGTGGCCTTGGGGAGTCGTAGTAGTCGCCCGCATAGTAATTCTCCGACGGTTCTCTGCGATAGTGGCCCCGCGCATCATGACGCCAATCACTGGCAGAATCATACCGGGACTGTGAGTGATTGCTGTAACGGTCACGCAAGTCGCGAGAATCGGGAGTTCCGTCGTGACGACGAGAAAGCAGTGGCGATGGCGAACCTCTGGTAGGGCGGTGTGGTGGTAATCTGTGAGTCTGTTTCCTCGATGAGGATATGGATCCCGATGAAGATGACCTGGAGCGCGTCCCAGTGCGGATTTTCGACCTGCCAGGCCGCCCGTAGTCGCCGACGGGAGAGCCTTGCGAAGAACCCGAAGGTTGTCGATCCCGACGTCGGTCACCAAACTCGCGATCACGATGCGGTGGTCCATTAGTGTAGAGGCGACCCTTCCAGCCCCTGCCATAGGCTTGGCCGGCATCCCTACTTCTTCCCGCTTCAATGACTGAGTGCCAACCATCCTTTGAGGACCGCTCCGGTGGGACAGAGTAATAGTCAGGGATGGCAGGCGCTGATACGCCCTTGAAATTGAGAGGCATACCAGCGCCCGTCTCAACGTCTGCTTTTGAGTTCACTTTGGTCTTGAATGGTAGCTTGACCTTGACCGGGTATCTTGACGTAGGCGGAGGCGTGTCCGGAGCAGAAGGAAGGGAAGGGGAGGGAACGTGCAGGGATTGCGGAGGGTCAGCATCATCTAGTTCACCCTCTTCGGGAGAAGAGCTCCTCTCCTGCCTCTTTGTTGGCCGTGCGCCGGCACCAGGTGGAGGGTCCGATGCTACGCGTTTGCCCGAACTCTGCAGCATGGAGAAACGACTGGAACGGTATCCCCTGCTTGACAAGAGTTTTAAAGGAAGAGTGGGGGTGAACTACTAGAAGATTTAGAGGATCGAGTTGTGCGAGAATGGACAAGCTGAGAGTACTTGTGTTGAAGGAGCGAAGCTGAAGGAGGACATCGGACAGCGCCGGCTTATGTCATCAACGACTCCGTTCCATGTCCATGTCTCCTTCTCCAGCCCCAGGTTTGCTAGACGAGTCCGATGTGGCTCAATATATAGAGACCTCCAGCGGTGGAGACCACGGCTGGTTGACTTTCACCTCCAAAAAATTGTACACAAATGCCTTCATCGTCTTGCCAGGTCCTCCTCGAAAGGTTTCCTTATTAATGAAACAGTCGCAATACCACCGCTTACTTACCATGCACGACTCGTAGATTCTCCTTGGATACAAGAAGCGTGGATTTGGTGCGAATTTGTGGGTCAAATTGATCCCAGCACCATGTGTCGACGATTCATTGAGGTATACCCAGTTATAATGGCTTCGGTGGTAAAGTAGAGCACGGGGAATTACCTGCGCAAGCAGCTGTTCGTGAACTCAAGGTCCGTCCTGTGGTGCTCCTCACAGCATCCTTCTCACAAAATGAAGGAGGAGTGTGGTGTCGAGGCACCACTCAACCACTGCGGAACTCTTCTTTTTATCAGCAAGGGTGGGCCAGAATGGGCGTTTCAGATTGAGATTTATCGTGCAGACGTCTACACTGGGACTTTGATCGAGTTTGTCTTTTCTCCTTCCCTCCTGCCGTCCTACCACTACAACCTGTCTAACGCGAGTCGCCCAGGACAGAAGAGATGCGACCCGAGTGGTTCTCGGCTACCGACAACCAGACCGTAGAGACCTCAGAAACTCCAGACCCCAGCCTCCCTCCTATACCATACGATTCCATGTGGCCCGATGACATTCATTGGATGCCACTCCTTCTTGCCAATCGATCTTTCATTGGGCGTGCTGACTTTGACACCGATACCTCTGGTAAATACAATATGCTTAGATGGTGGTTTGGCGTCCCTTCATCGTAGTTGTACTCATACAGTAGATCCTGATATGAACTCTTCCTCCGCATGCGACCCCCCAGAGAGCGCGTGCTCAAGCAAGTCGACTGCGACTGATGCTGATCCCCATGACGTTTGGAATCCGTATGCACCGTGACTGTCAGAGCGCGTGTCAGCAAGGGGTCTCATGACCCCCCAATAACGACCACACCCATAGTTATGAATTACGGGTACCATCCGCTGCTCGGAGCCAGGGACGCGAACCCACTCGGACTGGAGACGTATGCCACCCTTTCTTGCTGGACGAAGGCCACAGCATTCTTCAATAATGAGAGGTTTCAGGTCCTCAACCGTTGGCTCTCGTTCGATGCGTACAAATGGAGGCGCTAGGTCAGGGTAGAGAGCAAGGCCACGTTCGAGGATGTCGACAGTTGTTTCAGGGCGGGGAATGGGATACCTAATGATGAGCACTTCAGTTACTAGTACCGCGCGGGCCAGAAGTATTGGAGCATACCAGTCATCAAGACCTCTTGTACCACCAACTACAACCTATGTGGGACACATTACGGTCGTCCAGAATGGGTCCATCATGGTCGCTTACCGTGCCTCCCTGCCTCGGGATGATGTAAGTCTTAGACCCCGATTCAACGACGAAAGATCGCCCCTCGTTGATCCACGGAGCACGCAGTAATACTGTTTGTCCACGAACAGGATACACGTCCTTGTCTTCCACCCCTCCCAATGTGCGCGCACCGAGTCCGGCGCAAATAATCAGGCCATCTACAAGTTGCATCCCAGATTTGCCATTCGTGAACACTTCCACACCACCCTCCAGAATTTGTGCAACGTGTTGAATAGATGCGCGAACAATACGCCCACTGATCCTCAGAAACCGAGCAAGGAGGTAAGGGAGATACACTGGCGTATTGATGTTAAGGGTGGAAAAGGATACAGCTGAGATGGCCTCGGGCACATTTGCAAGTGCTGAAGGTTCCAACCGTCGAAACTGGATGAAGATAAGCAAGTTCGGCCACGCCACACGATTTACGACGTACAGATGGGGAGAACGAGAGTAGATCGGGATTCCTATCCTTCATGGCGTAGTATTCTGTTTGCGGCGCGCGCAGGAAACATCCTTCAGCTTCACCACCTGGGTTGGACATTTCCCACATGACGTCAAACGTTTCCCTTTCCAATCCTGAGAATAATTTAATTTCACGACTGGAAGGAAAGATGGCCCTCCATCAGGAAACCTCTCGGCTCCTTAACCTTATCTTAGGTACCTTATTTCCTGTTTAAGGCGAGCTAAGACACGGACCGCTCAAGACCTGTGTCCTTAA